>CADEOZ010000023.1_pt1 | contig 53083 bp, 45 predicted proteins | sample 7288031 | NCBI WGS metagenome assembly CADEOZ01 (sample SAMEA6638613, study PRJEB37532) | metagenome | isolation source: wastewater | place: Germany | collected 2017-05-22 | reverse complement strand
CCAGAGGTCAGCTGTCGCAGTTTTTGCACCTCGCTTTGAGGAATGGGGCACTAGGATGAAGGTCGCGGTGGCGAGCAGAGACCAGGAGAAGGGGAGTCCCAGGCCGGTGAGGATGAGCGCGAAGGCCAGGCATTCGCCCGACCAGGAGATGACGCCGATGCCGGTCGCGATCAGCAGGTTCCCCGGCCGGAGCAGGAGATAGGTGCTTTCGTAGAAGGCGCGCAGCAGGTGCGCCCGGCTCGACAGCAGCGGCAGATGCTCCAGCCGGGTGAGGATGCCGAGCACCAGCGCGCGCCGCTGAAGGACGAAAACGCCGGCCGCCGCCCCCAGCGCCATCACGACGAGGAACTGCCAGCCGTAGCGCACGGTGGCCAGTCCGGCCGCCGCCAGCACCAGCATCGCCATCCCATCGGTGAGCCGCTCGACCAGCACGATCGGCGCGGTGGTCGCTACCGGCACTCCGGTCGCGCGGCGCAGCAGGTACGCCTTGAGGAACTCACCCACCTTCCCGGGCGTGACCGCCATCGAGAACCCGGCGAAGAAGATGCCGAGGCCGGTCCGGGTTGGGATCGCGCCGACCTTGAGCCAGCGAAGGTAGAACTGCCACTTGGCGAACCGGAGGACGTAATTGGCCAGGGTCAGCCCAACGATGATCGGCAGCAGCCGCCAATCGAACCGGCCCAGCGTCCCGGCCAGCGCCGGCCCGTTTCCGGCGATGGCCACCAGGGCGATCACCGCGACCCCGAAGATCAGCCCGTAGAGGAACCGGCGCTTGAGCCGCTCAATGATCGGACGCTCCCGGCTGGTGAAGCCGGGAGACGATGCCGGCACCTCATTCAGATCTTCGAATTCAGCGTCCAATTCGCTTTCCCTTGGCGCGGCAGATGGGCGGATGTGGCAAGTGGCCGCTTCCGCGCGAGGCTAAAGCCGTCGCGCTCACGCAATGAAGCCAGGTAAACCTTGCTGGGATGCGAAAATGCGCACGATCTTCTCCGTCACCTTGGCCTTTCTCCGTCATTCTGAGCGCCAGCGAAGAATCTTCTAAAGTAAGATCCCTTACTTCGTTTATGATGACGGAACACCGCTTAGCATAATGGGGAGTCGCCCTTCTACGTTCTCCTGCAGCCGGCCTCGGCCGGCTTCGGCTTCTCAGCGCGGTGTCTTCAGCGCCGCGCGAACTCGGCCGACCGCGATGCCGGAACAGCGCCGCGTGCATAACCCGCGCTCAACGAAAGCGGGAGGACGCGCGGCCCTCCCGATCACGGATCTCGATTCGGTTAACGCTCTTCCCGGCGTTGCAACGATGAAGAGCGTGGAGTTCGCGGACTACCCGATCGCCTTCGCGTAACGATCGGCGATCGCGGGCCAGTTGACGACGTTCCACCAGGCCGAGATGTACTCGGGCCGCCGGTTCTGGTACTTCAGGTAGTAAGCATGCTCCCAGACGTCGATCCCCATTACCGGGTAGAGGCCGTCCATGAACGGGCTGTCCTGGTTAGCCGTGCTGATGACATCCAGCGTGCCATCGCGGGCCACCAGCCAGGCCCAGCCGCTGCCGAACCGGGTGGCCCCAGCCTTGGAGAACTTGTCCTTGAACGTCGCGAAATCGCCGAACGCGGAATTGATGGCGTTGGCCAGATCGCCGGTCGGCTCACCCCCGCCGTTCGGGCCCATGATCTCCCAGAACATCGTGTGGTTCTCGGCTCCACCGCCGTTGTTCCGGACCGCGGTGCGGATGGCTTCCGGCACATCATTGATGTTGCGCAGGATATCTTCGATGCTCTGGTTGAAGAACTCGGGGGCGCTCTCCAGCGCGGCGTTCAGATTGTTGACGTAACCCGCGTGGTGGCGGTCATGGTGGAGATGCATGGTCTGCTCGTCGATATACGGCTCCAACGCATCGTATGCGTACGGCAGCGGGGGCAATGTGAAGGCCATATCCTTCCCTCCTTGCTCAAAAACGATCATTCACGCCGTGGGCTAGACTCCGTTGTCGAACCCCCTCCCTCGCTACAGGATCGATCTCCGCTCCGGAGCAACGCGGTCTTCCGCGCCACTCATTATCATACAACCTCGACCTTTGCCCAGCGGTAGCCAGCCGCCGGTTAATCGGCGGCTGACCCCGCTCCCACCAGCATCGACTCCGGTCTTGGGCTCCGCTCACGGTGGCTGAGCTTCCAGATGAGCGGCCTTCCGATGATCGGCATCGCGACATTGAATACCGGTACGCCGTTGGGGGTGTGCCCCTCGTACCGGCCGCGATGGGCGTGGCCGTGAATGCCGAGGAACGCGTGGTGACGTTCCAACGCGTCGCCCAGCTCGCTGCTGCCGAGAAACATGTAGAGCTGCTCGGGCTCATGCCCCATCGTGTCGATCGACGGGCTGTAGTGCGTGACCCCGATCACGTAATCGGCATCGCGGACGGCAAGGAGTCCGCGATCGAGCTTTTCGGTTTCAGCCATGATCTTGTCGTAGAAGTCTTTCCACCCCGGCTCGCCGAAGGGAACGACGTTGTAGGGGCGAAAACCGCCGCCAAAGCCGACGGCACCGCCGATGCCGAGGCGCACGCCATCGTGTTCGAAGGTCCAGCCGGTGCCGTCGAGAATGATCATCCCGTGGTCCTCAAGGACCTGACGGACTCCGGCTTCCCGGTTTTGGTTGAAATCGTGATTGCCCAGTACACCCACGACTGGAATCGATACCGTATCGAGGATGCGTCCAAGGACCCGAGCGTCGTCTTCATGCCCGGTATCGGTCAGATCCCCTGCGATGATCAGGATGTCGGCGTGTGCGCCGGCATACGCGAACATCGCCTGTAGTTCGAACTCCCGACCGGCTCGAGCATGGATATCGGCGATCGCACCAAGTCGAATCATTCAATCCCTTTCCGGAGAGCTACCATGGGTTTTCCCATATTCACCCATGATCCATCCCCCGGGGAACCCCCACGGGGGTACGCCAGCCGGCATGATTACCGGCTAACGTAGATCATTCACAACCTATGCCTGGGCTGTCCCGGTTTCCGGGGCCCGCCCGGCAAGTTCCCGATCCAGCATAATCAGGGCGTCCGGCTTGTCGGCGATCATTTTGAGTGTCTCAACGACCTGCGTCGCGGTTTTTTCTTCCTCGACCTGCTCGGTGATGAACCATTGCAGGAACGCCTGGCTCGCGTAGTCCCGCTCTTCGCCCGCCATTCCATAGAGATTGTTGATCATCCCGGTGACCAGCTTTTCGTGCTCCAGTGCCTGCTCGAAGGCATCGAGCGGAGAAAGAAAGTCGCTTGGGGGCTCGTCGATGGCGTGGAGCTTGACCCGTGCACCGCGATCCTGGACGAAGTCGTGGATCTTCATCGCGTGCGCGGCCTCTTCCGTGGCTTGGAGCCGCATCCAATGGGCGAAACCCGGTAGGTTAATCAACTCGTAGAAGCCTGCCATCGAGAGGTAGAGGTACGACGAGTAGAACTCATTTTTGACCTGCTCATTGAGGGCATCCAGCATTGTCTGGCTCAATGACAGACCTTTCGCCTGCCCGGTTGTCCGAGTTCCCGCCATGATTCTCTCCTTTCGGTTCACCTTGATAATACCCTTTTTGGCCTCTCCCTGGCCACTTTCCTCCGTTACCGGGCCGCCGGTTCGACTCCTGGAACCGCGCGGGGAATCGCCATTTCACGGAACGGGAATTGCGTTTTCGTGTGACCGGCACAATCCGCCGGGCATCGCCAATCATGAAGGAACCATCGGTGAAGATTGATCTGGCGCCCGAGGACGAGGCTGCTTACACGCGCGCGATGACCGTTCTGAACAAGGCAGGCATCCCGTATCTAGTATCCGGCGCCCTTGCGTTCTACTCCTACACCGGCATCTGGCGGAACACCAAGGATCTCGATCTCTTTCTGAAACCGGAAGACCGGGACCGGGCATTGCTGGCGCTTGCCGACGCCGGGTATCCGGTCGAGGTGGTGGTCGAGAGCTGGCTCGCAAAGGCTCACGCCGGCGACGCGGTGATCGACCTGATTACCGGCTCCGGCAATGTGCTGATCCCGATTGACGATAGCTGGTTCGCCGACGCGGTGCACGCCAACGTGCTGGGCATCCCGTCCCTGATCGTCTCGGTGACCGATCTGATCTGGATCAAAGCCTACGTCGCCGGGCGTGAGCGGTTCGACGGCGCCGATATCGCCCACATGATCCGCCGGGCGGATTCGTCGATCAACTGGCAGCAGTTGTTGAACCGCTTCGGCGCGCACTGGGATCTGCTGCTCGTCTACCTGCATTACTATCGCTTTGTCTATCCCGAGGCGAAGCAGAACATCCCCAACTGGGTCATGGAAACGCTGGCCAACCGGACGCTGGCCGACCTGCGTGAGCCGGAAAAGCCGGCTGAGCCGTTCCGTGGAACGCTGCTCGATCGCTTCTCCTATCTGGTCGATATCACGAGATGGGGCGAGCCCGACGTCCGGGAGTGGCTGGCGCGGAAGCGGCACCTGTCGGTCCAAGAGGTCATTGACGAGCGGGCGGCCGATATCGAACGCGTGCGGAGCGGGGAGGTCGAGGGATCGCTGGGCGAGTGGTAGACTTGCGGGTCGAGGTGACGAAAAGCATGATCGACGCGAAGCCCCGCATGATCCAGCGACCCAACACAACCGAAAATCCGGTTCCTGTCCGCCGTCCGCGCCAGGAACGTCCGGTCACGCTCCACGACCTGACCCTCACCGATCTGGAGTCCCGGCTGGCCGCCGATGGAGTTCCCCGGTATCGCGCCCGGCAGCTCTATCATTGGGCCTACCAGCAGCTTGCCGGCTCCTACGACGCCATGACCGTGCTACCGAAGGATCTCCGCTCCCGGTTGGCTGCCTCCCTCCCGGTATCCTCACTGGAGCCGGTTCGTGAGCTGAGGGCCGACCAGGGGGAAACCGTCAAGCTCCTCTTCCGCACCTTCGATGGCGAGCATATCGAGACGGTCCTGATGTTCTACCCGGACCGCACCACCGTCTGCGTCTCCTGCCAGGTCGGCTGCGCGGTTGGCTGCGCCTTTTGCGCCACCGGCATGCTGGGCTTGATCCGGAACCTGAGCGCCGGGGAGATGGTGAGCCAGGTTGTGGAAGCGGCCCGGCGGGCACGCGAACACGGCCGGACCCTGACCAACATCGTGATGATGGGGATGGGTGAGCCGTTCCAGAACTACGACGCGACCATGCGGATGGTGCGGATTCTCCACGAGCCGGAGGGGATGAATACCGGCGCCCGTCGGATCACCCTCTCGACCTCAGGGCTCGTCCCCTTTATCGACCGTCTGATAACCGAGCCGTTCCAGGTCAACCTGGCCGTCTCGCTCCACGCGCCCAACGATGAGCTACGCTCGACGCTGGTGCCGCTGAACCGGCGCTATCCGGTCGGCGAGCTCCTCGCGGCCTGCCGGCGCTATGTTGAGCAGACCGGCCGCCGGATCTCGTTCGAGTACGCGCTGATCAAGGATGTCAACGACAGCGACGCGATCGCCGGCGAGTTGGCGCGCCTGCTCCACGGGTTACTCTGCCACGTCAATATCATCCCGCTGAACCCGACCCCGGCGACCGCCTTCGAGCGCCCGAGCGCCGAGCGGATCGAGCGGTTCGCCGAGATCCTCCGGCGGCGCGGTATCCCGGCGACGGTGCGCTACTCCCGCGGTGTCGATATCGCCGCCGCTTGCGGCCAGCTCCGGGCCGATCAGGAGTCCCGTAAGGCGCGGAACTGATCGTTCCACCGCTGAAGGCTCATTCCGGATTTCTAAGCGACATCTTCAATAGCAGCTTGTTGATCCCCACACAGAGCCCTCCCGCCTGTGGTCGCAGTATTGGAAAATGCCGGGTTCATTACATCCGCTATGGCATCTCACTTGCCATTCTCACTGTATCAAGGAAGGAGTCAAGATGCCGTACGAGAAGACATCAGACCTGCCGGAGAGCGTGCGAAAGGCCCTGCCGCCGCACGCCGAGGAGATTTTCAAGGACGCATTCAACAATGCCTACGAGGAATACGGGCACGATGAGCCGCGCGCTTTTCGGGTAGCCTGGGGCGCGGTCAAACGGAAGTACCATAAGGATGAGGCATCGGGCCGGTGGGTCGAGGGACCATCCGACGATACGTGATGCCGCGGCCGCGTAATCGGCAGGGACAGTTGGCGAACCGATACCCGGCCTCAGTCGGAAGAAGGTGCGATTTCGACCTGAGACTGCCGGGGAGTCGCTGGCCCACGGACGAAACGGAGCAACCCGGCAACGCCGGTTGCCAGGATCGCGAGTCCACAGCCGATCATCACCAGCGAGGTCGGCGCCCACGAGTAGAGTGGCACCGCCAGCAACAGCCCCAGCGATATTCCCGCGCTCGCCACCGTCATCCGCAGGCTGAAGATCTTTCCGATCTGACCGGAGGAGAAGTCGGTCTGGATCATCGTGAGCATGATGAGATCGCCCATCGGCCCACCCAGGGCGGAAATCGCCGAGCCGAACATCGCGAGCGGCAGGCTGTCCGCGGCGGCAAGGATCAGGAATCCGGAGCCGAGGACGACACGCCCAGTGAAGAGAACGAGCACCCGGCGGCGGATTGCCAGGCTTCCGACGATCAGGTTGCCCACGACGTTGGCCGCGCCGTAGGCACCAACAATCAGGCCGTAGGCACCAATCGAACCCGCGAGCTGGTCCTTCGTGAGCAACGGTACTCCGACGGTGAAGGCGATGCTCCAGGCAATACAGGAGACGCCGAGGCTGATCAGCGCCCACACCAACGGACGATGATCGGCCACTAACCGCACCGCACCGATGACTTCGCCGACCACACCAGCCATGCCGGAACGATGGCTGACGGCACGTTCGGGCTTCCAGGCAAAGCGACGGCCGAGTGAGAGGAGGGCGATAGCCGAGATGATGTAGCTGAGCGCGTCGAGCGTGAAGAACTGGCTAACCGGCAAGACGGCAACGAGCACGCCGGCCAGGCTCGGACCGATGGCGCGGGCGAGGCGCCGGGTAATGTCCATCAAGCCGTTCGTCGCCTGAAGCGTCCGCTCGTTTCCGGCGAGTGACGGGAGGCTGGCTTGAAGCGCTGGGTCGAAGAGTGAACCCATGGCGCCGATGACAACCGCGACGGCGGCCATATGCCAAAGCTGAAGCGTTCCCGTCCAAGCCACAACCGGCAAGACCGCCACCGCGGCCGCGCGCACCAGATCGACCACGATCATGGTCGTGCGGCGGTTCCAGCGGTCGGCGTAGACGCCACCGAGGAGACCAAAGGCGAGCGCCGAGACCGACTGCGCGGCGACGACCAGCCCGGCTCCGCTCCCCGCCACTTGCACCGCAATCCAGACGACGGCGATGGTGTAGAGGTTATCCCCAATAGCCGAAAGGATCTGACTCAGCCAGAGGATGGCCAGGTGGCGTTGACGAAGCATCCGGAGGAAAGCCATCCGTTAGTGTCCTTCTGCTTGGGAATCCGCGATCAGTACCGGAAAGCCACGAGACCGGTTTGCCGGCTGATGGCCTGCATTGTTCGCCCGGCCCGGCAAGCAACACACCGCAACCGGAGGGTTTTGAAGGGGTGCCGGGTGCCGCACCCCGCTGATTGCTACGTCCAAGGAATTGCGTTACCGACGCTGGAATAAGGCTAGGCTTCAGCAATCACAAGGTAGCGCGGGCGCTGCGGCTCCTCGCCCCAGAGTGTCGCGTCCATCAGTGGCTGAACCACAATATTCCGGAGCCCCTGGGCTTGCAAGAACTGCGTCAATTGTTCGCTTGGCAGGCCACCATAGAACGGGAGACGGGAACGAATCTCCTCATACTCACTGATCGCCGTGGGGGTTCCCCAGTTGCCTTCGACCAGCGCCAGGCGGCCACCCGGTTTTAGCAGCCGCTGCCATTCACGGACTGCCTGAGCAGGATTGGGCAGGGTCCAGATCAAATGCCGGGCCACGATCAGATCGTAGGAGTCGTCAGTGTCTTCAAGCTTCTCGGCGTCGCCCAGCCGGAACTCCACAGCCAACCCGGCCTGGGTGGCTTTCTGGCGGGCCAACTCCAGCATTTCCGGAGCGATATCGACTCCGGTTACGTTGTGGCCGAGTTCCGCGAGCAGGAGGGTGAGAAAGCCGGTGCCACAACCAATGTCGAGCGCCTGTAGAGTCAATGCGCCCGTCAACTGGTATAAGACGTCGAGCCAGGCCCGGTGCTGCGTGTCGCTATGGAGCCCGTGATTCGGTTTCGCGTCAAACTCGGCCGCCCTGTTCCCCCAATGCTGTTTGACGACTCGCTTCACATCCATGTTGGCTTGTTCCACCGCGCTCATCTAATCAACTTCCCTTCACCGTTGAGGTGCCATTCCGATCGTTGGAATCAGACTGCTAGCTGCGCGTACTCTGGTCGACGGTTCGCGATCCGGTTTCGAGCAGAGCACATGGGCGTGACCACGGTTTGGCCGTGGGAATCGATCGATACCTCAGCATGGACTCCGTAAATGTCCTCCAGCATCTGGGGAGTTAGCACGGACTCGGCCCGTCCCGAGGCGTAGACCATCCCATCGCTCATGACGACGAACTGATCGGCGTATCGACTGGCCAGATTGAGGTCGTGAAGGGCGATGAGCGTGGTCATCCCTTTTGCCTTGGTGGCCTTCCGGACGATGCTGAGGACCTCCAGTTGCCGCTGGAGATCCAGGCTGTTGGTCGGTTCATCCATGAGCAGGACGTCTGGGTTCCGAACCAGCGCTTGCGCGATTGAGACCATCTGCCGCTGCCCGCCGCTAAGCTCGTTGAGGTATCGGAGCGCGAGGTCCGCGATCTCCAGAGCCTCCATCGTTTCGCTGACCGTGACCAGGTCGTCATCGCTGACCCGCCAGGACACCGAGAACTGCCGCGCAAGGAGGATGGCTTCAAAAACCGTGAGCACCGCGTTGGATGCTCCCTCCTGAGGGAGGTAGGTCACATGTTTCGTGATCTCCTCTCGCCGGAACGCTTCGATCGGCCTTCCATCGTAGAAGATGTTCCCGGTACCCTTAAGGATTCCCGCGAGACACTTGAACAGCGTGGATTTGCCGGCGGCGTTCGGGCCGATGATTGCCGCAACCTTCCCTGCTCCAATCCCGTCGATCCGCACACCCTTGAGGATGGGTTTGGAGCCGTATCCGAACGTGAGATTTTCTACCGAAAGATGCATCACCAGAGTTGCCTCCTTTTTGTGAGGATCAGACTCAGAAAGAACGGGACCCCAATCAGCGAGCTGATGATCCCAATTGGGATGAGCGCGCCGGGAATAATCGACTTGCTGATGATCGATGTGGCCGAGAGCATGATGGCGCCGGCCAGCGCCGATGTCGGCAGGAAATAGCGCTGGTCTTCGCCAACCAGCATTCTCGCGATGTGCGGCCCGACCAGGCCGACGAAGCCGATCGTCCCGACGAAGGAGACGGCCGCCGCGGCCAAGAGGGAGACGGCGATAAGCACATTGAGGCGCAACTTCTCGACGTTGATCCCCAGACTCTTCGACTTCTCATCGCCAAGCCGCAGCGCGGTCAGCTTCCAGACGTTGGTGAGGAAGAGGGGAATGGTTAAGAGGAGCACTCCGGCCGAGATTCCGATTTTGGTCCAGGACGCTTTCGCCAGGCTACCCAGGGACCAGAAGATCACTTGCTGCAAAGCCTGCTCAGATGCGATGTACTGGAGCGCGGCCAGGAGTGAGCTGAACAGAAAAACCAGGGCGATGCCGAGAAGAACCATCGTCTCAGTCGATACACCTCTCATTCTGCTCGCAAAATAGATGAACGCGGAAGCGCCCATCGCGAAGACAAAGGCGTTCGCCGCGATCAGGAATTCCCCGGCGAAGGGGATGACGCTGACTCCGGCGACGATCGCCAGCGCGGCCCCAAACCCGGCGGCAGCCGATACGCCGAGCGTGAACGGACTAGCCAGGGGATTGTTGAGGATCGTCTGCATCTCCGCGCCGGCCACCGCGAGCGAGGCACCGACCACGGCGGCCATCAGCGCCATCGGCATGCGAATATCCCACATGATGACCTGGTTCGCCGCGCTGATCGAGTTTGGCGCGACAATAGCGGTCAGGACATCCATCACGGAAAGGTCTGCCGGTCCAATCGCGATATCGAGTGTCAGCGTAACGAAAAGCGTCAGCGCGAGCGCGACGAGCATCAACGTCTTCCGACGGGTGATGCGCCCGTAGACGGAACGTGCCTGGGCCACGCTCACGGCTTGGTTGGTCAGATGAGTTTCGGTCGGCGTTGCCATCTCTGCGAACTCCAGATCTCCGGTTGCGTTCTGATTCATCCGCGCCGGTATACGCAAGGCGGTAATCCCCGTACCGCCTTGCGTACTGTTTGATGGATCGCCGGCGCTCAGTTCAGATCGGCCCAGAACGTGCCGCTATACTCGATCGGTAGGAACTCCTTGTGGAACGCGGCGAAGTTCGCGGCTGGATCGATATCCTGGAATTCCTCCGGGTAGAGCCACTTGGCGAACTGTTGGAGGGCCACGAAATGGTAGGGCGAGTTGTAGAACTGGTGCCAGATGCCGTGGAGGCGCTTGTTCTGGACGGACTGGAGCATCCCCCAGTTACGGTTCTCAACGAGCTGCTGGAGGTCTGCCTGGGCCGTTTCCAGTGCCGTCTTGTAGCCGAGTTCGATATAGCCATCGGGGAGGGTGGCGCTCCAGTTGGCGCCGGTTGCGATGATCACATCCGGATCGGCGGACACGATTTCCTCCGGGTTGACGTTACCCGACCATCCCGGGACGAGATCGGACCCGATATTGTGTCCCCCTGCCCGTTCGATCAGAAGTCCGAGATTCGCCCGCCCAAACGTCCCGCAACAGTCGGTATAGCCCGATGCCCGATCGATGAAGACGGTTGGTTTTGGCTTGATGATTTTGTCAACACGCGAGTAGACCTCGTTGAGCTGCTGGAGATAAAAATCGACGAACTTCTGCGCCCGGCCTTCCTTGCCCATCAGCTTGCCCATGAGTAGGGTGCTGGGCACTGTGTTCTCCAGCGGCTTCTCTCGAAAGTCAATGATGACGGTGGGGATTCCCGCTTGGGCAAGCTGATCGATCAGCCCAGAGTCCTGGGCACCCTTGTAGGCATCCTGGTTCAGGATGACGACATCAGGCTTGAGCGAGATGGCTTGTTCCACGCTGAACTCGCCGGTTCCCGGATTGCCCATGGTCGGGATGTTGGCTGCCGCGGGGAACTTCTCCTTGTACTTGTCGTAGGCGCCGGGATCGTTTTTGATCAGGTCATCACGCCACGCGACCACACGCCGGAACGGATTCTCGGGGTCCAGCATGGCGGTGATATAGAGCTGGCGACCTTCGCCGAGGATCATACGCTCGACCGGCGCCTTCACGGATACCTCCCGGCCGACGACGTCGGTCACGGTCACTTCCGTGGAAGGGCTAGGCGCATTGGTCGTTGGGCTGGGTGCTATGGAAGGCGCGGCGGTGCCGCCCTGTCCACAGCCAAGGACGAGCAGGCATGCGCCCACGAGGAGCAGCCCAAGAACGAGTTTGCCGCGTATGGCCGAATTGCCGAACATCATTTCTCCCATGCTTATGCGTTCCAACGTTTGCCGGCAGGATGGATGGCGAAAAGCATTCTTCGTGCATGATCGGATCAGAATTGGATGTTCTTGTCTTGCAATCCCGCCTGTATGCCGCGTCATCTGACTGAGAGGCTCGTGCTATACTGGGGAAGACGCAGCGGCGGGTGCGCGTCCATCAGAAATGGACGCCGCCGGTCCAGTGGCTCGTTGCCGCGAACCACTGTCTCTGTTCCGTCGTTGATGTCGTGCGTCAGGGAGCTGGTATTACCAGCTCCCTCATAATCTGCTCACATGCACTTCCTCTGCGATGTGCTCCTCTCGCTTTTGGGGTAGCCTCCCCACTGATATCCGACCAATTGACTCGGGATTATACTATGGGGAAATACACCGGCTGTCAAGCACGAGAGTAATGCCGGATCAGGTAGCACGGCGGCTGAAATTCGCCATAGGCTCCATTCAGTGTCCCCCGGCCGCAACCTGAATTGATTGCCGCGTGTGGGTGTGACGCGCCCGTGGCGGTATGATCTGATGGCACTGCGTCAGGGTGCCGATGGCGGATCTGGCTCGTGAGTTGTCGGCGTTCAGCCGGCAGCCGGTGGGGAAAGGGAACATCGTCTCTATGCGGGTCGCCTATTTTGATCCGTATTCGGGCGCCAGCGGCGATATGATCCTTGGCGCGCTGGTCGATGCCGGGGTCTCCGTCGATGCGCTTTGGACGGCTCTCGCTGGGCTCGACCTGCGTGGCTACCATCTCCAAGCGGAGCGGATCGTGCGGCAGGGCATCACCGGCACCCAGGTCACCGTGGCGCTCGATCCGGCGGTGCGCCATCCCAGCCGGAACTGGCGCGATATCCGGGCGCTGATCGAGCGATCGGAACTGTCCGAACCGGTCCGGCGGCGGGTGATCGCGGTGTTCGCCTCGCTGGCCGAAGCCGAGGCGGGCGTTCATGGATCGAGCCCGGATGAGGTGCATTTCCACGAGGTGGGCGCGGTAGACTCGATCGTGGATATCGTCGCGGCCTCCGCCGGGCTCGAACTGCTCGGGGTGGACGCGGTCTACTCCGGCCCGCTCAGCCTCGGCCACGGCTTTGTCGAGACCCAGCACGGCACGCTGCCGGTTCCGGCCCCGGCGACGGCCACGCTGATCGCGAATGCCGGTGCGCCCACGCGACAGCTCGACGTTGAGGCGGAGCTCTTGACGCCGACCGGCGCGGCGCTGCTCACCCGTCTGGCCCGCTTCGAACGGCCCCCCATGCGGGTGACCGCGGTTGGCTACGGCTTTGGCCAGCGGCAGCTTCCCTGGCCGAACGCGCTGCGGCTTTGGGTCGGGGAGCTGATCGAGGACCAGCCGGCGGTGGAACTTCCGGGTGGCGGGCCGTCCGATCTGTTGATCGAGACGAACATTGATGATATGAATCCGGAGTTTTACGAGCCGCTGTTCGAGCGGCTCTTCGAGGCCGGCGCATTGGATGTCTACCTGACGCCGATCATCATGAAGCGCGGCCGGCCGGCGACCAAGGTCAGCGTGATTTGCGAATCGCCGCTGCGGCGCGAGATCGAGCACGTGTTGATGCGGCATTCGACGACGCTTGGTCTCCGTACTATGCCGCTCGATCGTACCAAGGCGGGACGGCGCATTGAGGAAGTGGTCACCCGCTGGGGTGACGTGCGGGTGAAGCTTAAAATCTGGCGGGGCCGGGTGCTGGAGGCGGTACCGGAATATGCCGATTGCCTGGCGATTCAACGGGAGACCGGCATCCCGATCCGGCTCATTTATGGCGAGGTGGTTCGGATTGCTGAAGCCTATGTGGGGCGAAGAATGGAAGGGGACGAATAATGGCCCGCGTCGGGATTGTCATGGGGAGTAAGAGTGATCTCCCGTATCTGGAGCAGACGACGAAAGTCCTGGATGACCTGGGACTCGACTATGAGATGCACATCATGTCGGCTCACCGGACGCCGGATCTGGTGCAACAGTTCGCGGCTGGAGCGCGGGACCGCGGCGTGAAGGTGATCATCGCGGCGGCGGGCGGGGCCGCCCATTTGCCTGGTGTCGTCGCGGCCTGGACTACCCTGCCGGTGATCGGCGTGCCGCTGCCGGCAACCGATCTTCAGGGCTGGGATGCCTTGCTGGCGATCGTCCAGATGCCGGCTGGTGTTCCGGTCGCGACGGTAGCGGTCGGCACGCCGGGAGCGCGGAACGCGGCGTTCCTCTCGGCGCAGATCATCGGGCTGAGCGAGCCCGAGTTCGCGGATGCCTACCAGGCCTATCGTGACCGCCAGGCGGAGGCGATCCGGGCCGGCGTCAAGCTCTAACATCCTATCCCGTTGCCCGGCCAACGTTTCGCTCTCTCGGTGAGCGGGCGAAAGTTGGCGGGCAACCCTCTTCCGGGGCATACTCACGGTCATCGCGGGAAGCATCCGGCATTCGTACGGATGTGGGGTCCCGCCATTGTTGCTTTACACGCGCCATGCATTACCGTATGGACTAGAGGAAGGTGACAATCGATGGTGGGGCGCTTCTTTGGGAAAAAGCCACCGGCCGACGAAGTGCCGGTCTGCCCGGTGCATAAGACTCCGATGGTGCTGCGGGCCAAGCTCGGTAAGCCCGTTCGTTTCACGAATCAGCAAACGCAAGCGTACACGCTCATCTTCCGGTGCGCGCTTCCGACGTGTAATGAGACCATTGAGATTGAGCGGGTTCGCGGTCAGGTCCCGGTTCCTGGTGAACTGCCGGACCGTCCTTCTTGGGCGAAACGGAGCTGAGCGCACCGGGAAGATGGTTGTCGATAGCTGGAGGGGGACGAGATGTCGACGGATGGGTTCGATTGGGCGAAGGTCGTTGATTACGCGAAGCGTGAGTCGCTGGAGCTGCCGAAGACGCAGTATGAGCTCCCCGGCGTAACCCTGGAGTCGCACCAGGGGGTGCCGGTGGCCGTCCCGCCGCTCTGGCACGTGGTGGTCACCGCGAACTGCGCGTTCGCGCCGGGTGACGATCAGACGCTACGGACCGCGCAGGCCCGGCTCAGCGCCGCGCTCGACGAGATCGAGAGCATCTATCCAGTCTCCCCCCGTGGGATCTTCATTCAGGTCGCCTACGGGCTGCCCTATTTCACCCAGCGGTTCCCGCGGAGCATTACCAACGACTACATGCCGAAGTCCACGCTCCCCGATTCCGAAGGAGAGTGGGCGCTCATCGATTCGATCAAGTTCCCCAAAGATCCTGAGGACGTCGTGCTGGAGCAGAACGAGGTCTGCTTCCACTTCAAGAGTGATTTCCGGGAGCACCTCGAAAACGTCATTGAGGCCCTCTTCTACCCCGGCGAGCAGCTCCTGAACGGAATCCCGGCCGCCGGTGTGTACGTCGGAGATCTCTTCACGATCACCTCGATCCGGCGCGGCTTCGTCGGGCGCAATATGCCGAAGCTAATGGGCGAACGATCCGGTATCCCCGGCGCCGAGAAGATCCCGGCCGGGGCCGAGCTTTTCATGGGATTCACGTCCAGCCACCTGCACGGTCTCGCCGATGGCAACCTGCCCAGCTTCGAGACCCTTCCCGGCTTCACCGACCAGACCCCGGAGAGCTACTTTGCCCACGGCACGGCCATGCACCTGTCGCACATAGCGATAGACCTTGAGCAGTGGTACGCCTACCGGTATGAGGACCGGCTGTTCCGGATGTTCCATCCACGGCGCACCGATGAGACGGGGACCCTGTCGCCCGATCAGTCTCCCGAGACATCCACGTTCGAGGAGGAGCGAGACGAGGATGCGGCCGAGCACCGCATGGTCGGCCACAACGCGCAAATGCAGTTCCTCTCGCGGGTGAAAGAGGAGACGGTTACCGCGTACGGCCAGAAGCTGCCGCGTGGGACGGTCTTCTTCCTGCGCCAGGACTTCGATACGATCGAGAACCCGTTCTCATTCTCGGCCCACGAGCCGGTGTCCGTTACGCCCCGTGCCGGGGTCCATTTCATCGGATTCGGCCCTTCGGCGCAGCACTTCGAAAAGATGCGCCTGGAGATGGATAGCGTGGACCTGCAACAACGCTACAACCTGCCCGACGAGAACGTGGGCTTCACGAAATTCCTGGTCACGACGCACCGGCAGAACTTCCTGCTTCCGCCACGCGCCCATCGCTCGTTCCCGCTGGCGGAGTTCCTCTAAAAAGTAGTGATGGAGTGTCCGCTGGAGTGGCCGGCGGACACTAAGGTGGCTGGACATTATTGGGTTAGCTAGCGATCAAGGAGGTCCGAACTGGCATCAGTTTCGGTGAATTGTATTACATGTTATAATTTCGGATACTTTCGCGTTGAAAGATCTCGGGATGGCGGAACGATCAATTACTATCCTGAGACGCTGCCGTCAGCATGTCGCGAAACACTCAGGTCAGATGAAGCTCGATTCCCGCAATGCCTCCGAGAACTGAACGCCCGGGACTTGAAGGTTGCCTGTCTTAAGGAACGTCATGTAGGAGCCGGGCGCGTAGCGCTAGAGTCGTTGTATGATGAAATTCCATGTGATAGTGGCTTTGCACGTGTCCGTGAAATAGCATTGTCCCCACGCGTTTGCGGTAGCTACGAGTCCGAAAACCCCGCCCTGCCATTTAGTGCCCGAGTTCAAATTGCGAATAAAGAGCGTCTGGATGCTACGGTTGCGAACATTAATCTCGAAATTCGTCGACGCAAGCTTGGCGAATTAGCATCATCTCTCGACGAACTAGAGAATACTCTAATTTACACGCCTCAGCAGCGGGGAAAGCAGTTTGAAGTATGGGCCGAAGAACTTCTGGGGCTTTACGGGCTATCCCCTGTGCTGGATATCAAGAATTCAGGGGAACAGCTCGATTTTACCTGTTGGCTTGGAAACCTTTTCGTGATTGGTGAACTACGTTGGCATAGTAGCGCAATCTCAACCGCACAGGTCCGAGACTTTTTTGGGAAGCTTTTGGATAGGCCACCCGTCGTGCTGGGTTTGATGATCTCCGTTTCAGGATTCGCTGGACCGGCCTTGGACTATCTTTCCAAGCATTCAGGTGATCGGATGATACTGCCTATGAATCTAGAATCTCTCCGGGAAGTGCTCGCAGGGGCGCCAGAACTACCTGATTGGTTACTACAGCAGATTCGTTCACGCTTAGAGCACCCGTAGGTCCACGTCCGTAAAGGCGAATCCTATCCCCGTCGAATAACGTGCACCATAGGATAAACTTCTCGGCAGGGAGACGCGCTACTCCCCCTACTGATGCTCTACCACGGCGTCGCGCGTCGGACGAGTCCCTCCCCTGCCTCCGGTCATCGGATAGGCTCCCCTCACGGTGTCTCAATGACGATCGGTCCGAATGTGCCTTCCGGGCCGGTTGTTCCATCGGGAAGGCCGATCGGTAGCCGTGGTGCCGAAGGTTGCGATCCATCGTAGAAGGCGATCTGGAGCTGATAGGAACCGGGGGGAACGTCCGAGCCGATCGGAATCGAAATAGATTCCAAGATCGTCTCGCCCGGCTTCCACTTGTCCGTCGTGTATGCATCCCGGAATGGACGATCGTCGAATTGGGCGAACGGCTGGCGCGCCGGGCCACGGAGCTGCGCGGTGTACGTGTAGCTCCGATCGACGGGGCGATGCACGTCCCATTCAAGCAGCAGATCTAGTTGGTCGCCGGGGTGGTACGGCCGGTCCGGCCAGGTGACCCGGCGCAACGTGATGGGCGGCTGACCGGCCCCTTGCAGGGTCATGGGCTCGACGCGGATCGACGCTTCGAGCGGAGCCGCGAGCGAACCGGCGTCCAGCCGGAGCCGGTAGGTTCCGGGCGTGGAGGGCGCGGTCAGCCTGAGCGGCACGTTCGTGGCACCTCCGGGCACGATGACCGGGACGTGTACCGGCAGCTCGGACGTCGAAATGACCCGGCCATCCGCGCCGGACCAGGTGGCCGAAATCGGCGGTGGCCGTTTTAGCGTGGTGATCGCACTCATCGCGCTCCGGTTGTTTGCGATGAGCAGGGCCATTACCGGCTGCCCGGCGATCGCGGATTCCGGTGCGGCGAGGCGCAGTTCAACCGGGATCCGGTGGCTGGGATCGAGCGTGTAGACCTCGGCGTCGCCGAAGGTCCCGACCCGCGTCAATTCGGGAAGCCGGTTCGCCTCCTCCAGCGCGCGGCGCCAGTCGTACCCGTTCATCCGGTGGATCACGACGTAGCGGATGCCGATATCCTGAAGCAACCCGACATTCTCCCGGCGGACCAGCGATGGCGCCTTGGTGTCGTCGTGAAATCCCACCAGGAACTCCAGATACCGGTCCGGGAGGAAGCTGGTATGGGCGGCGACGATCGGCTGCCAGTGGCGCGTCGAATAGTAGATCTGCCGGAGCATCGGCCCGGCGCCGGTCCAGAGACCGTCCGCTGGGAACTCGATCACCGGCCCGCGCGGCTGTTTCGCCAGCCAGTCGTAGACCGCGACGGTTTCGGGATCGCGCGGCACCTTGGACGCGCCGGCGTCGCTCCGGAATTCCGTGAGCGACATTACGACGAGGATGATGAGGATCATCCCACCGATGACCCGGATGCGTTGTGCCGAGAGCCGGGGCCGGAGGAATGCCCAGGCCGCGGCAAAGCCGAGCCCGGCAAGAATGTTGATCGCCAGGATCACGACCATCCCGAAGCGGGCCACATCGCGAAACGCGTTCATCCCCGGCATGGAATCGTAGAGCCAGCGATGGGGGAGGGTGATGGTTGCGCCGTGAACCGTGATGTCCGGGCCGAGCGAGAGAATGAACGCGCCAATGGCGAGGACCGCGCAGTAGACGACCCAGGTGGGCCAGCGCCGGATCGCCAGGGCGAGGCCCAGCAGCGCCCCCAGCAACGCCACCACGCCCGGGAAAAGCGGGTTGGGGTAGGCGTGCGGCAGGATATCGCGCCAGACGTGATTGAACCCACTGACCGAGATGTAGCTCCGGGGCGTGGCCGACATCGCGCGAATGGTGTCGAGATCCCGTGTGAATCCATACATGCGGTCAACATCGAGCCGTCCGACGATATCGGGCACGAGTGCGAGCAGGGGGATCGCGAGCGCGAACACCAGGCCGCCGAGGAATTGCCAGGAAAGACTCCGTCGCTGCTGCCAGAGAAGGAACGGAAGCAGGACCGCGATCATGCCCAATGTCATCAGCGCGATGGTGTCCGACGCGGGAAGCTGGATGGTGAGGAAGAGCGCTGCCAGCCCGGCATCGATCGGACGGCGCCGGCGGGCGAACCGGATCAGCGCCCAGAGCGCCAGCGGAATCCCGCCGTAGTTCAGCAGGTTCAGATGGCTCAAATGTCCGTAGCGGTATGGAGTGAAGGCGGCCAGTATCCCGGCCAGAAGCCCGGCGCCGGCGCTGCCGCTGATCTCCGTGACGAGTAACGCCATGCCGGTACCGAGCACGATAAAGCTCAGGAGAAACATGATGTTGTAGGTCAGGATGTCGTTGCCGGTCACAAGCTGGATGGGCCAGGCGAGGATCGACGTGCTCAGGCGCGGCTCGGAGAAGAGGAGCGAGCGGGGGAATGGGTAGCCCATGTTCCCATCCCAAAGGTGCGCCGGGTCGGCCAGGAGCTGGTGCTGGGTCCAGCGCATGGTCCAGATCTCATGGAGCGGATCACCGAGATCCTGGATCGCGCTCCCGGCATGGAGTGGCAGCGGCCAGGTCATCACAATGGTCAGGAGGGAAAAGATCAGGAGAAACCCGGCGGTTTGGACCGGCAGGAAACCCCGGCGGCTCCCGGACCTCGCGGATCGACCGGCATACTCTTGCGTCGTGGTCTCGGGGTGGGGCAGATGCACTGGAGTGTCGCTGAGCCGCTATCCCAGACCCAGGCAGGACCAGAGCGCCTCTGCTACCCGGAAGGGATCACTGGAGACGACGCTCGCCGCGTAGAGCTCCATGGCGCCGAAGTCCGACGTCCGGTTCAGGGGATCGCCCCGGTCGACCATGCGGACGACGACCGGCATCCCGCTCCAGTCCTCCGGCGTCTCGGCCAGCGGTAGCTCCCACATGACGAGGTTGAAGGAAACGACGTTGAGCCGCTCAACCAGGCAGTGGAGCGTCTGGTACATCACGCGCGCCAGGTCCGTGGTCACCGCCGGTGCCAGCAGCACGAGTTCCTTCTCTTTGAGTGGCGTGATGTTGGCCATAATCCGGATATCACCAGTCTGAGTTCCGAGACCGAGCGCTTGATGGACCTGGAACAGATCGTCGAAATACTCTCGGCTGTATTTCTGGCGATAGTCGATCATCGACCGCCGCTGATGCTCCACCTTCCCGTAGTGCATGCCGCTGGTCAGACTGACCTGGGCGTGGCCGTGCGGGATCGATGCGCCGCTCTTCCAGAGACAGTTCCACATAAAGAGGGGATAGACCGCCGTGGGATCGACCTTGTGACTCTCGGCGAACCACCGCTGCGCGACGCTGACCGCGTCGACAACCGATTCCTCGGTGAACGCGAGGGGATCATGTTGTTCGAAGATCACCACGCCATGAAAGCCGTCGTACTTCGCGATGTTACTGGCCGTTACCGTGTGGGTGCCTCGAATCCGGCCGAAGGTATCCGCCGGGGTGTTCAGGTCCGGCTCACAGAACGGGTCCGGCGCGGTCTTGGCGATCTCGTCCGCGAGCTGGGCGGGAATCCGGGCTTCGAGCGGGCGCTTGGCGCGGAGCTCATTGAAGAGTGTGTTTTCCAGCGTGAGCCGGTTGGTGACCTTGACAACCTTCTGGCTGAGAACGGCTTCCAGCGAGCCGAAGTAGCGCTCGATCCACCGGTACATGTGCGGTGGCGGCACCAGGTGCCCGACGCTGACATCAACCTGGAAAAGACGGTAGAAGGTTTCGCGTTCCTCTTCGCCCAAGGCGCTCACGATCTTGTCGATGTCGACGATGCTGCGTTGCGCCAGCACCTGGCTAGGTGGCCGTCGATCCTCCATGCCTTCCCCGTTCTCCCTTCACGGTGTCCAAGCCTACATGAGCGCCTGCTTGGAAGGCCAGATTGTACACCTTTATGTATTCGAGGGCGGACCGCTCCCAGGAGACATCGGTGCTCATCGCGTTCCGGATAAGCTGCTTCCAGTGGGGCGCCTCGTGAAACGTCGTGATCGCTCGTTCCACCGCTTCCGCGAGCGCTCGCGCATCGTAGTCGACGAACAGGAAGCCGTAGCCGCTGCCGGCACCGGCGTCCCATTCCGTCACGGTGTCAGCCAGACCACCGGTCTTCCGGACCACCGGAATCGTGCCGTAGCGCATCGCGATCATCTGACCCAAGCCGCACGGCTCGAACCGGGATGGCATAAGAAAGAGATCGCTCCCGGCGTAGATGCGCTGGGCCAAAGCGGCGTCGAATTTCAGAAAGATGCCCGCCGACTCCGGAAAGCGGCGCGCGGCGGCGGCAAGCGCCTCCTCGTGACGGGGATCACCGGTGCCAAGCGCGACGAATTGCGCGCCCGAATCGATGATCCGGCCGAGCGCCTGAACGATCAGGTCGAATCCCTTCTGGTCGTCGAGCCGGGAGACAACGCCGATCAGCGGCATCGCCGGATCAACGGTCAGCCCCGCCTCTTCCTGAAGCCGGCGCTTGCAGACCGCTTTCCCCATCAGATCGTCCACCGAATACCTGGCAGCGATGTGGGGATCGGTCGAGGGGTTGAAGACCTCAATATCGATGCCGTTGAGAATGCCGTACAAATCCCCGGCTCGCCGGCGCAGGAGCGGGTCGATGCCGTTGCCGAACGCGGCCGTTTGCAGCTCTCGGGCGTAGCTCGGACTCACGGTGGTGATCAGATCGGCGTTGTCGATCGCACGGGCCAGCACGTTGATCGTGTTCGGGTAGCGGCTGCGTTCGACATCCATCAGGGCATCGACCGGATAGCCAAGGTGCTCGGCGTAATCGACGTCGGTGATCCCCTGGTGGGCTACGTTGTGGATCGTGATGATGCTGCTCTGGCCGGCCCAGCGTGGATCGTGGCGGCGAAGCTCGCGATGGCGGACAACCGCCATGCCGGTGTGCCAGTCGTTGCAGTGGAGCACATCGGGCTGGAAACCGGCCGCGAGCAGGGCATCCAGCGCCGCGCGGGAGAACGCGAAAAAGCGTTCCCGGTCCCGCTCATCAATATAGACACGCGGATCACCGAAGAGGTCCGGGTTATCGAGGAGCAGTACCGGGACGGTTCCGCGCAGCAGGTGGCGAAAAATCCGGAATGAGCGGGTCCTCCCGCCGAGTTCTACGGTGGTGGTGAGACCGGTCTCCTCGATACCGTGCCGGTCAAGGTCAATCGAGCCATAGCGGGGCATCACGATCATCACGCTGGCGCCCGCCCTCTGGAGGGCAACTGGGAGAGACCCGGCTACATCGCCGAGCCCGCCCACCTTTGCCAGCGGCGCGACCTCGGCCGAGAGGAAGGCGATGCGCGGTGCGCGCTTCTGGTGATTCGTTCCGTCGCTCACGGTTCCCCCTATGGGATGGGCGCCATGCTCAAGCGCAAGCGTACGCCGTCATCGCGTTAGAGAATCCTGCCACGTTCAAACGGTTTCTGTCCCGATTGAGACCTCATGTCCACATCGCCGCGACGCGTTGGTCGATCGTGTCCCCACTGGCGATGTCCCGGCTTGGGTAGGCGGCTTCGGTCACACCGGTGCCGATCAGGACGTTCCGCCCGACCGTCGTGTCGGCTGGAACCACGGCATTCCGGCCGACGATGGTGATCCCAGTGTTGATGCACTTGGGTTCGAGCCAGTTCGGCGCCAGGTCATCCCCGTAGCCGATCTGGCATCCGGCGCCCACCCGGACCTCCTTGTCGATGATGCACCGGTCGATCACAGCCCCCGGCCCAATCTCCGTATCGGTCATGATGATCGAATCCCGGACAATCGCGCCCTCGTGAACTCTCACGCCTGGAGAGAGGATCGAATGCTCGACCCGTCCCCGGAGGACAATGCATCCATTGGAGAGCAGGCTGCGCGAGATGTGGGAGTTCTCCATGACCTTGGCCGGCGGCCGCTCCTCACTCCGTGTGTGGATACGCCACGTCGGATCGTACAGATTGAGGCCCGGCCCATCTTCCAGAAGGGCCATGTTGGCTTGCCAGTACGATTCTATGGTCCCGACATCTTGCCAGTAGCCGTCGAAGCGGTAGGCGTAGGCTTTCCCGTGTTTGATTAGGTAGGGGATCACCTGCTGCCCAAAATCGGTCATCGTCTCACCATCGGGAGCCTCGTCGAAGATGTCGAGCAGAACATCCCGGCTGAAGACATAAACGCCCATTGACGCGAGATTACTGCGCGGATTCTTCGGCTTCTCTTCGAACTCGATGATCCGCGAGGTGTCGTCAACGAACATCAGCCCAAAACGGTTGGCGTCTTCCCAGGGTACCGGCTGCACGGCGACCGTGACGTCCGCCTTCCGCTCGCGATGGAGCGCGATCATCGGCCGGTAGTCCATGGCGTAGACGTGATCGCCGGAGAGGATGAGGACGTCGGAGAAGTTCTGCCGCGTGATGTAGAAGAGATTGTGGTAGATCGCATCGGCGGTACCCCGATACCAGCTCGAATGTCCGCGGCCGAGGTACGGCTGCAGGATCACCACGCCGCCGGTCGCGCGGTCGAGGTCCCAGGGCCGGCCGTGGCCGATGTGATCGTTGAGGGAGTGCGGCCGGTACTGGGTGAGGACCGCCACGTTGTAGAGCCCGGAATTGACACAATTGCTGAGGGCGAAATCGATAATCCGGTATTTCCCGGCAAAGGGAACCGCCGGCTTGGCCCGCTGGCGGGAAAGAATGCTCAGCCGCTCACCCTGACCACCGGCGAGGATCATCACCGCGGTTTGGCGCATCGACGTTTCCCCTTCTGACGTCCCGACAATAGCCCGACCTGGATCAATGTCGATGGCCTGACTCGGTATGTGAATGGCGATGGCGATACCACCGGCTATCACCACTCTAGTCGTTCGATCCCCGCCTGGTCAAGCAAACTGCGGGTCTCGTCATCGTCCGGAGCCAAGCGGCTGTCACCGGTTCCAATCCTTCAGCCTGGGTTGGCGCCGTACAAATCGTAACAGCCAGGACTGGTGCTGGCCCACTCGTGGCAGGCGATCCTGCTCGATCCGTTTGAGACCTGCCAATTGTTCGGCTATTGTTTGCCAGCCGCCGCCGCGCCAGGCGAAGATGCCGAGGCCGATGAGGATCGTAGCGGTTCCCACCGCGATCTGCCAGGGGGGCGCCTGCAGCGAAAGGTAGGCACCACCGAGCCCGCCCAGCGCGAGCATCCAGCGGAGTGCCGGAACGTGCAGCGCGCGGTCAGGGAACTGCTGGAGCAATCGCAGGGCGGCAAGCGCGGTGAGCAGGTAACAGAGCCCGAGAAAGAACATCGAACCGGCGATCAGGTCCGTGATCCCAACAAGCTGCACGACTATCAAGGCTGATACCGCCTGAAAGACTATCCCGAACGAGGGAGTCCCGAACTTGGGATGAATCCGGCGGAACGCCGAGGGAAAGACACCGTCCGCCGCCATGGCGTAGCTGAGCCGCGCGACGGTGAGGGTTGCTACGTCGTAGACACCGGCAATCGAGATCAACCCGCCAAGACTCATCACAATTTGCCCCGATCGCGCTGGGAGCCCAATTGCCGTAAGCATGGCACCGAACGCATCGGTCAGCGGTCGTGGTGAGGCGGCCACGATGGGCCAGGGGAGCGCGACGACGGTTGAGAAGCTGGCCAGGAGATAAAACGCGGTAACGATAATCATCCCCGCGACGAGCCCGCGCGGAATCGTTCGCCGCGGCTGTTTTACTTCGGCAGCCGGCAGGACGGCCATCTCGAATCCGGCGTAGGCCCAGAAGATGATCAGGATCGCCGGCCCGAGCCGGCTCATGCCGAGCGGCGCGAACGGCGTCAGGTGCTGAACCGCGTCGTGAGGGCGCAGCGCCACGAAGGCGAACGCGACACCGATCAGCAACAGGATCGGCAGCAGCCTGGCGACGGTCAGGATATCGTTGACGCGCGCGCTGGTTCGGACCCCAGCCAGGTTAATGATCGTGACGGCGGCGATCAGCAGCACTTCGACCAGCAGCCGGTCCGTCCGGGAGAGATTGGGGAAGAAGTAGACGAGGTAGTTCGCGAATGCTTGGGGAAAGATCGAAAGCCCGATCCAGGCTCCGGCATAGAGTGCCCATCCGGTAAGAAACCCGACCAGCGGCCCGAATGCTTCGTGAGCGTATGCGTAGGAGCCACCGACTTTCGGGTAGATGAACGCGCACTGAACGAACGACAGGGCGATCAGTGCCGCGAGGACCCCGCCGATCAGCCAGGCGACGAGTTGAGCCGGACCCAGGTACGCCGCGCCCACCGCTCCCACGATGTAGATATCGGCCCCGACGACCGCGCCGATGACCAGGAGTGTAAAATCGAACCCACCAAGCTGACGTCGAACGCCGGGTCGTGCCTGGGTCATAGCTCTCCTCTCTGCCGGCAAGGCGGGATTTCCGGCATGCCGGATGCCGGAACGTGCTTCCAGCCGTTAACCGTGGCGCTGATTTCGCGGTCGCAAGGGGCGCGCCGCGTGCCGGCCAACCGTTGGAGAGATACTGGCGAGTTGGCCGAGCAGCGACCTGGAGACAACCTGTGATATACTGCGTCGTCGAGCGCGGCGCTGCCTCCAGCCGTTTTCGGAGCGAGGAAAGGGAGATATGAGGGAACTCTTCCGGCGCCAGCCAAAGTTCACGGCCCAGCCACAGGGCACGGATGGTCCCGGTATTCCGGACGACCTCTGGGTGAAATGCCCGCAATGTGACGAGCTCATCTACACCAGAGAGTTCGAACGCCTGCTCAAGGTCTGCCCGCGCTGCCAGCATCACTTCCGCATGTCAGCCTCCGATCGCATCGCGATGCTGGTCGATCCCGACAGCTTTGAAGAATGGGATACCGACCTGACTACCGCCGATCCGCTGAATTTTGTCGCCAATGGTGAGCCCTACCGGGTGAAGGCAACGAACGCGGCGCGGAAATCCGGTGTGCGGGAGTCGCTGATCTCCGGTACGGCGACGCTGGAGGAGCGGCCGGTTGCCCTGACCGTGACCGAGTTCGGCTTTCTCGGAGCGAGTATGGGATCGGTATTCGGGGAAAAGCTCGTCCGGGCGCTGGAACGGGCGATTGAGTTGCGGATGCCGTTGATTACAATTTCGTCATCCGGAGGCGCGAGAATGCATGAAAGTCCGTTCTCGCTGATGCAGATGGCGAAGACCACCGGCGCGCTGGCGCGACTCGGTGCCGAGCGGCTGCCCCATATCGCGATCCTGGTTGATCCCTGCTATGGTGGGGTTCCAGCGAGCTACGCGACGGTCGCCGATGTGATCATCGCCGAACCGGGTGCGATGATCGGCTTTGCCGGGCCACGCGTCATCGAGCAGATCACGCGACAGAAGCTGCCGAAAGGCTTCCAGACGGCTGAATTCCTGCTCAGTCATGGGATGATCGATTTGATCGTGCCGCGGCGCGATCTCGTCTCGACGATTTCGACCCTATTGGGGCACTACGCCAGAGCCGGGGACTCCGTACCTCAGCCGGTTGAAGCGCCGCGATCCGGCGTTGGAAATGGGGTGACCAGCAATGTCTGAAACCCTGTCCGCTTGGGACCGGGTTCTGCTGGCTCGGAACGCCGCTCGGCCCCATACGCTTGACTACATCAATGAATTGATCTCTGACTTTGTCGAGCTGCATGGCGACCGGCATTTTGGTGAAGATCAGGCGCTCGTCGCGGGTATCGGTTCCTTTCGAGGCCGCACCGTGATGGTGATGGGCCATCAGAAGGGGACCAATACCCGTGAAAACCTGGACCGCAACTTTGGCATGCCCCGCCCCGAAGGCTACCGGAAGGCGCTCCGGCTGATGCGCCATGCCGAGAAATTCGGCATGCCCATCCTCTCCTTCATCGATACGCCGGCGGCTGATCCGACGCTCGGCTCCGAGGAGCGGGGACAGGCCGTGGCCATCGCCGAGAATCTGCTGGCGCTGGCGAGTCTGCCGGTGCCGACGATCGCGGTCGTGATTGGCGAAGGTGGGAGCGGAGGCGCGCTCGCGATCGGCGTGGCTGACCGCATCCTCATGCTAGAGAACGCGGTGTACGCGGTCGCCTCACCGGAGGCCTGCGCCACCATCCTCTGGAAAAACGCGGCCGAGGCTCCGTCCGCGGCTGCCATCTTGCGGCTGACCGCCGCGGACCTCCACGGATTCGGTATTGCCGACGAGGTGATTCCGGAGCCGGTGCCTGCCCACCAGCAGGCGCAGGCCGTCATTCAGCGGGTCGGTGATGCCGTCGCCCGCCATCTGGACGAACTCCTCGCAACCGTTGCCGATCCGTGCCGGGGAGTCCAGGCTCTCCTCGATGCCCGTTACAAAAAATATCGCCATATTGGCCGCTGGGTCGAGAATCAGGAAGCCCGTGTGCAGCTGAATGGGGCGGCCGGAAAACGTCAAAAGCCATCCCAGGTTGCGAACCAGCGCGGGGCATAACAAACGGTGTAGGAATCTGTTCCCTACACCGGCTGCTGATGTCCTCGTATCCCACGGCGCCGGCCCCCTACGGAGCGGGCAATGAGGAGGCCGGCGACGGCTGAGGGCAGGCCATCGCCGGCCTCCTGTTCACACGGCCCCAGCCGCGTCACAAGGTATAGCGGCTTAGTGGGTTCTCGACTGGGCTTCGATCTGCTGCTGCCCGGCTGCCGACCGGATCGGAATGGCCTTGGCGCGAGCCTCGGCGGCCTTCGGCAGGTGGATAATCAACGTGCCGTTTCGGAAGTCGGCTTTCGCCTCGTTCGATTCGACATTCGTCGGGAGCGTAATGACCCGCACGAAGTGACCGGTCCGCCGTTCACGAAGCAGCCAGTGCCCGGTCGGCCGGGTTCCCGGCTGTTGGCCCGGTTGCCGTGTTTGTTGGGCTTGCTGCGTCTGCTGCTGGCTTTGTTGCGTCTGCTGGCCTGCTTGGCTCTGCGTTTCCCCTGGCGGCATCTCCTCTTTCATGTCGCCAGTGATGCGAACCGTGTTGCCCTGAACCTGAATATGGACGTCCGAGGGATCGACCCCCGGCATCGTCGCGAAGATAATGAAATCGTTGTTCGTTTCATAGACATCGACCGGTATCTGCAGGCCCATCGCCGCTGCCCGGGGGCGGGCCCAGCCTGAGCGCATCAACTCATCCATGGCGTCACGCATCGACAAGAAATCACTCCAGGGATTCCACTCGGTTATGCTCACCGCATAACTCCCTTCCTTGATACGAAGCGGATAGCCGACACCCCCAAGCGGGGACGTCTCTGCCCCGCAATGTGCATGCCCGCTCCCCCAGCATCGTCCGTGGTTCGATACTCGGGCATTCCATGACCAGAGGGGGAGCGCGGTCGTGGAATGTGATTTGCCGGAATCTGATCGGCCTCACCGGGCGGACTGGACCGGCCCATGTGCGTGGCCGACCGGCGATTCGTGGAGGGGCGCACCATGGACTTTGCAGCGTGGCCTGCCGCGGTCTCCGGCGCTCTCAGCGGTGTCATCATGTTGATGGTGGTCAAGCTGATGAAGTTGGCCGGAATGCACCTTCAAATCAATCTCGTCCGGATCTGGGGCGCGATGCTTGGACTTCGCGGAACGCCGATGCTCATCGCCGGCTGGATCGTCCACCTGATCGTCAGCGCCACCATCGGTGTTGCCTATGCTGGGATCTTCAGCCTGGCTGGGGCCGCCCGGCGCACCTGGCTCTGGGGACTATCGATCGGTGTCGTCCACTGGATCATGGGCGGGTTTTTCCTGGCACTGGTGTCAGCGACCCGGACGGAGACGCCGGAGGAGCGGCCGGCACCGGGGCCATTCGGGATGAATTTTGGCCTGGGCGATGTCCTCGCGTTTCTTCTGGCCCACCTGGTCTTCGGCGTGTCCGTCGGCATCCTCTATCCGCTTGTCTCCCGGCGCCGGCGCGGCGTACCGGGGCGGTAGCGAGTGGGTGCTGACCCGTTCCAGCAATCTCGCCGGTCTCCAGCCGGGCGCGAACGTGAAGCGGTGCTGCGGGGATGAGTCCCAAGCGCCAGACATCGGTAGTGCCCTGGAGGTGGACCGTGACAAATCGCATCGCGCTTCGCGCCCGCGCGAACCAATTCTTCGTCTATAGCGGCCGGTCGCTTCTCGTCACCAATCTCGACGGGGATGTCAGCCTAAGCGGAACCAACGGCTTCTATCGTGAGAACACACGCCTGTTGTCACGGTACGAGTTGACGGTCAATGGCTACCGGCTGGTTCCGGTCGTCGCCAGCCCGGTCGGTGGTGCCGGCATGCTGACCTACCAACAGATGCCGGACGAGGTGGGTGTTCCCGAGCGCTCCGTCGCGGTGGAGATCGCGTATTTCCTCAGCGAGGGCATGCGAACGGTACTCCGGATCGAAAACAACTGGGGGGTCAAGAGTCATCAGCCGGACCCCCCAACCATCGACTTGGCCATCAACGTGGCGGCTGACTTCGCGGATATCTCCGAGGCGGATACTGGAACCCGGCTTCAGAAGGCGCCGGTGCAGGCGAGTTGGGATGACACGCGCCGGGAGCTCTGCTTCCGCTATTGTCATCCGAAGCTCGACCGCGCGGTCGCGATCAGGGTCGAGCAGTCGCCGGTCCCGGTCCGGTACGAGCAGGATGCGCTCATCGTCTCCCTCACCCTAGCCCTGCATCAGCCGGTCGAGCTCGTCCTTGTGGTGGAGCCGGTCTTTGATGGGAAGCGGCTGACGGCACCGCCCCCGGTCTACGATGAAACGGAGACCGGACTCGGCCGGCTCCGTCAGCGGCTCCGGGATGAGACGCCACGGCTGACGACATCCAATGCCACTGTCGCCCGGGCCTGGGAGACGGCGGTCTCCGATCTCGCGACGCTGCCCCTCGGGCGTGATCCGGGACCGGCCGCGCCGATTGCCGGCCTCCCGCTCTACCAGCAGTTCTTCGGACGGGATACGTTGACGATCGGCTGGCAGTCGTTGATTGCGATGCCGGCCATGCTCCGGGATGCCCTCCGGCTCAATGCCGCCTGGCAGGGCACGGTGATCGACGACTTTTACGATGAGGAGCCGGGCAAGCTCATCCACCAGGCGAGCCGCGCGCCGCTGGCGATCCTGGGCTACAATCCCTTCCTCCACTACTATGGGGACTACGCGACCCCACCAGACTTTCTGCTCGGGCTCGGCCAGTACGCGGCCTGGACCAGCGATCGGGAAACCGTCCGGCCGTTGCTTGAGAACGCCCGGAAGGCGATCGACTGGCTGGATCGCTACGGCGATCTCGATCACGACGGCTTCCTCGAATACGTCTGCCGTTCGCCGGAGGGCCTCAAGAACCAGGGGTGGAAAGATTCCTGGGATGGGATCATCGATCAGGATGGCAACGTCGTCCCCGATCCGATCGCGGCCTGCGAACTCCAAGGGTACTGGTATGTCGGTCTCCAGCAGGTGGCGATCGCCTTTCTGCTGGCCGGCGATCTGCCCTATGCGCTGGAACTCCTCAACAAGGCGCGGGATCTGAAGGCCCGGTTCGATCCGGCGTTCTGGATGGAGGATGAGGGATTTTACGCGCTCGGCCTGGGTCCGGATAAGGAGCAAATCCGCTCGATCGCCTCCAATGCCGGGCATCTCCTGGCCGCCGGGATCGTTCCGGCGGAGAAAGCACCGCGGGTTGCCCGGCGATTGATGGAGCCGGACATGTTCAGTGGCTGGGGAATCCGGACCCTCAGCAGTCATCACGTCGCCTACAACCCATTCAGTTACCACCTGGGCAGCGTCTGGCCGGTTGAGAGCGGGACGATCGCGTTCGGTATGGCCCGGTATAGCTGCTGGCCCGAGTGCCACCGGCTGGCCGGCGGCCTCTTCGCGTTGACCGAACGCTGTTCCGAAAGCCGGTTGCCTGAAGTGGTCGGCGGCATCCAGCGTGATGAGGCGCATCCCTATCCGGGGATCTATCCCGGCAGCAATGAGCCGCAGGGTTGGTCGGATGGCGCGATCGTGGTCACCATCCAGGCCCTGCTCGGGATGCACGGACTGGCTCCGCTGGGCCTCCTGTTGGTCGATCCGCACCTCCCGGACTGGCTTCCGGATCTGCGGCTTAATGGTCTCCGGGTCGGCGAGTCCGAACTCGACCTCGATTTTGTGCGGACGAAGAGTGGTAAGACCCGGTACCACGTGCGGCGCCAACAGGGGCATATCCGGGTCGTGCACCAGCCGGTGCCGAGCGAGCCGCACGCTACGCTTATCGGCCGGCTGCTGGATGCGCTCGGATCCATTGGCCATTCGTAAGGGAGAGACGGCGAGAATGGTGGCGATTGGCGCGACAACCTGGGTTATCCCGGAAGGATTCATCCCTGGCTGGAGTCACGGGCCGGCACCCGAGCTCACCAGCCATGATGTCGTCTGCATCCTGAATAGCGGGGATGCCGATGCCCAGATTGAGATTACCGTCTACTTCACCGACCGGGAACCGGCCGGCCCCTACCGGTTCACGGTACCGGCACGCCGGACCCGGCATCAACGCTTCAACGATCTCTCGGGCCCGGAGCCGGTCCCGAAGGCGACGCCGTATGCCAGCGTGATCCGTTCCGATATTCCGGTCGTCTGCCAGTACACGCGCTTGGATTCCCGCCAGGCCGCCAACGCGCTGCTTACGACGATGGCCTATCCGGTCCCTTCCGGTACGTGACGCGCTTACCGGGGCGGAAGCGCTGGATGTCCGGCCGGGACTCGGCAGGCCTCAACTGAGCCGGAGTTCCCGCATCAAGCTCGCCACGTCGAAGTAGGCGAGGAGACTGACCACGTCGAAATAGGTTCGTACGCCGGAGATCTTCCCGTCCGTGATGTCGTAGACGTCGCAGAATCGCTGCTCACCCCGGCGTCCGGTTGGGGGAATCTCACCGATCGGCGTCATGAGTGGGCCGGTATTCGTTCCCCTTCCCGTGAACTCCACGGCCGCGCCGTGTTCCCCGGCCACGATGTTGGTGATCTCAAGCCGGGCATCGGGGAAGGCCGCGGCCCAGGTTTGCAGATACTGGCGGAACCCGGCAGGCCCCTCATACCGCTCGCCGGTCACGACGTTCGCCACCGTCGCGTCGGGAGCAACGACGGCCGAAACCCGCTCGAAATCGCGGTCGTTGAAGGCTTCGTAGGGTATCCGCACGATCTCCCGGTTTTGATCAATAGACATACCTTACTCCTTCTTTGATGCGCCGGAATGTACTCCCCCTGATTTCATCGTACCGCCTGGGTCAATTGACGGGGACCGTGGGACGGAGGACGGAACCGGACGTGCCGGGCGTGGCACCGGCAGTGCGGGAACTACCACGCCGTGGCTCTCCACGCGGTTTGGCCGTGCTGCCATTTCCGCGTCTCCCGGCCGGCGCTCAGTCCGCGAAACAGAAAGGTCGTTCGCCGATGACTGCATCGCACGATCCGGAACCGGTCCCCTTCGATCTTCCGCTGATGTACGTCGATCCCCATCGCACGTTGGCAACCGTGACGGCGTACCTCGATGACCTCTCCGTGCTCGACCGCTTACGCGATGATACGCGGGGAAGTGGTGCCTCGCTGAAGCTGCTCTATCTCTACCAGCAGCCGCCCGGTGGCCGCTTCCTGGCCGCGTGGACCGTCGATACGACTGATGCCGGCTCATCGGCTACCACGACAGTAAACCCGGCCGAGATCCTGCAACGGCTGTCAGCCATTCCCGGACTCGACATCGTCAATGCGGCGCCGCCGGCATCCGGCCTTGCCGCGTTTGAGCACTTTCAGGTCCAGGTGGTTGGAGTCCCCATGACCGTCATGGCCAAAGAAGTGATTGGTGGTGCCTTCAGGAGCTTCGCGCAGGCTGCCGGTCATGAGGAGGTTCTCCGAACCGGCGAGCAGATGGGACGCCTTGCCGCGTCGGCGGTACCGCCGCTTCTTGAACGGCTCGGCCTGCCGCTCACCAAAGACCTGCTCCAGCAGCGGATGATGGATTTCCAGGTATTTGGCTGGGCGTCCGTGCGGAACGTGTCGCTGAATGACGCGCTCCAGGGAGAGATCGAGCTGACCGGAACGTTCGAATCGACACCCTGGCAAGGACAGGCGAGCGAGCCCACGTGCGATTTCATCCAGGGGTTCACCGCCGGTGTCTTCGCGGCGGCCTTCGGTCGCCGCTTCGCATCGGCTGAGCCGGAATGCCAGGGGAAGGGCGATCCGGTCTGTCGAATTGTGCTTCAGCCGATGGCTTGAACGGCTTGGGAGCTATCAGAAGGGAACAGATATGGCGAAGACAACATCCGACCTGATGTTCGAGCGGCTGATCGACTGGGGCGTGGACACGATCTTCGGTCTGCCGGGCGATGGCGTCGATGGGATCTTCAAATCATTTCGGAACTTCCAGGACAAGATCCGCTTTATCCAGGTGCGGCATGAAGAGGCGGCCGCCTTCGCGGCCTGCGCCTATGCCAAATACAGCGGCAAAATGGGCTGCTGTCTCGCGACATCCGGGCCGGGCGGCATTCACCTGCTGAATGGCCTCTACGATGCCAAGATGGATGGCCAGCCTGTGCTGGCGATCACCGGCCACACCTTCCACGATCTGATTGGTACCCATTACCAGCAAGATGTCGATCTCACCAAGCTCTTCATGGATGTCGCGGCCTACAATGAGCGGGTGATGGGGCCGGACCACGTGATCAATGTGGTCGATGAGGCGGTGAAGACCGCGCGCGGCCGGCGCACGGTGGCGCATTTTACCATTCCCAAGGATATCCAGGATTGGACCGTGGGCGAGGAGCCTCGTTCGATGCCCAACATCCCTGGGCATAGCGGCGATCTCTTCGAGCCGCAAACGTCCGTGCCGCCGGCGGACCTGCTCCGGCAGGCGGCGGATCTCATCAACGCAGGCACGAAAGTCACCATTCTGGCCGGACGGGGCGCGCTCGACGCGCGGGAAGAAGTGCTTGCGCTGGCCAAAAAGGTGGCGGGGCCGGTTGCCAAGCCGCTGCTGGGCAAGGCGGTCGTTCCCGACGATTCTCCATACACCACCGGTGGGGTTGGGCTACTCGGTACTGCCCCATCCTATGATGCGCTCAAAGAGTGCGATACGCTGATCATTCTCGGCAGCACCTTCCCCTATATCGAATTCTACCCGGAGCCCGGTCAGGCCAAATGCGTCCAGGTCGATATCCAGCCGAACCACATCGGACTCCGCTATCCGGCCGATGTCGGGCTGATCGGTGATTGCCGTACGGTACTCAAGGCGCTGCTCCCCTTACTCAAGCAGAATGAGGATACGCGCTTCCTGCAGGAGGCCCAGCGCCGGATGAGCGACTGGCGGGGGCTGCTGCGCGACCGTGGGACACGGACGAGCATGCCGATGAAGCCCGAAGTGGTCGCCTACAATCTCAATCCGTTGCTCGCCGATAACACGCTGATCGCGCTGGATACCGGTACGATCACGACCTGGGGCGCCCGCCAGCTTGAGATCCGGGGCACGATGGAGTTTGCCGCCTCCGGCATGCTCGCCACCATGGCCAATGGCCTGCCCTACGCGCTTGGTGGAGCGGCCGCCTGCCCGGATCGGCCGGTCGTGGCCGTGGTCGGCGATGGCGGCTTTACGATGCTGATGGGTGAGATGGCCACGCTGGTCAAGTACAACCTGCCGGTCAAGGTGATCCTCTTCAAGAACAACCTACTTGGCCAGATCAAGTGGGAGCAGATCGTCTTCGAGGGGAGCCCGCAATTTGGGGTGGAACTCCAACCCATTGACTTCGCTGCCTATGCCCGTGCCTGCGGCGCGGCCGGTTTCACGCTCGAAGATCCGGCCAAGGCACCGGAGGTGTTGCGGGAAGCGATGGCGACACCGGGGCCGGCACTCGTGCAGGCGGTGGTGGACCCGAACGAGCCGCCTTGGCCCGGTAACATCACCACGTCCCAAGCCTTGCATTTCGCCGAAGCACTGGTGCGCGGGGAGCCAAACCGCTTGGAGATCATCAAAGTGGCACTGGACGACATGGTGCGCCAGGTCATCTAACCGGACCGGCGGGAGCGAAGCAGGCAATCGATGATCCACGCCGTGCGAATAACCCTAGTCATTCCAGGGGAGGGCTAGGAGTTCTGGCCGGGAGGATCTCCTAGCGTCTCACGATTGGAGTGAGGTGGTGTCGGTTGAAGCGAACATGGCGATCATCCAGCGCCGGTATCAGGATTTGAACCGGCACGATCTCGATGCCGCCATGACGTTGCTGGCCCCGAACTTCGTCTTCTACGCACCGGGTGCGACTGAAGTGACCGATGCCAGCGGCTGGAGGCGCTTCTTCACGATGTACTACCGCGCGTTTCCGGATCTCCGATTTATCGAGGATCAAGCATTCGCCAGCGGAAATAACGTAGCCCTCCGCTGGACGGCGCACGGCACCCAGTTGAATGAATTCCTGAGTGTTCCACCGACCGGCAAACAGATAACGACCCTGGGGATCGCCCTTTTTCATATCGAGGGCGACAAGATTGCGGCCGAGTGGCTCGAGTTTGACCAGTTGGGTTTGGTCCAACAGCTCGGTGTCATCCTCGTTCGCGGGCGGCTCGCCTCGAGTTAGCCTTTCCGTCCGGCGGTGGATGCTAGCAAATGCGCGAAGCGACAAGAAGGAGGGCGCGATGCCTGGATCGAGCGGTCCCGGAGTCGTCGTGGTTACCGGTGCGCGTGCCGGGGTTGGACGGGCGACGGTGCGGGCGTTTGCCCGGCGCGGCGCGCGGATCGGGCTGATCGCGCGCGGACGCGACGAACTGGAGGTTGTGCGCAGGGAGGTTGAAGCCGAGGGTGGAAAAGGGCTGGTCCTGCCCGCCGATGTTGCCGAGGCCGCCCAGGTTGAGGCCGCCGCAGCCGCCGTGGAAGAGACCTTCGGGCCGATCGATCTCTGGATCAACAATGCCATGGTCACGGTCTTCTCCCCGATCAAGGAGATGGAGCCGGAAGAATTCCTGCGCGTGACCGAAGTGACGTATCTTGGCTACGTCTACGGCACCCTGGCGGCGTTGAAGCGGATGCTCCCGCGAGATCACGGCACGATCGTCCAGGTCGGCTCGGCGCTCGTCTACCGCAGTATTCCCCTCCAGTCGGCGTACTGCGGCGCCAAAGCCGCGGTCCGTGGGTTCACCGATTCCCTGCGTACCGAGCTCATCCACGATGGGAGCCACGTCCGGGTGACGATGGTCCAGATGCCGGCCCTCAATACCCCGCAGTTCGAATGGAACAAGACCCGTATGCCGCGCAAGCCGCAGCCGGTCCCACCGATCTTTCAACCGGAGGTCGCTGCCGAGGCGATCGTCTGGGCATCGGAACACCACCGGCGTGAATTGAATGTCGGCTGGCCGACAGTGGCGGCGATCTGGGGTCAGAAATTCATCCCTGGGCTGTTGGACCTCTACCTGGGCCGGACCGGCTACGACGCGCAACAGTACGACGGCCCGCCGAGCCCGGATCGGCCGGTCAACCTCTGGAAGCCGGTGCCCGGCAACTACGGCGCCCACGGCGTTTTCGATAGTCGCTCTCGCGACCACAGCTCACAATTCTGGGTAACGACGCACCGGAACTGGCTCGCTCTGGCCGGTGCCGGGATCGCCGGTGCCGTCGCGGCCATCCTCCGCAATCGATAGTTGGAGATGGCCGCAGATGCTTTCGGCCGGTGCCGTTTCCCTTGATCCGTGCGCCGCGGGGGCTGGGTTCTATTCAGTCCACCGTCAATTGCCGGTGGGCTTGACTCGCCGTACGGATCGCCTCGCGAGCCTTCCCCTTCCGCTGTTCGAGGTAGGCGAGCAGCGTCTCCAGGGGCATCGTATTGAGCACGTTGACCGGCTCAACCCAGCCTCGCCGCGCGGTGGCGACGGAGTAGCGCATGTAGGCAAGCTGTGTCGCCGCGTGCGCGTCGCTATCACAGGCCAGCATCGCGCCCCCCTCCTTGGCCTTGCGCGACCAGACGTCATCCAGGTCCAGCCGCGCCGGCTGGCCGTCCACCTCCAGCGCCACCCCCTGCTCCGCCGCGGCCTGGATCACCAGTTCCAAGTCCACCGCATAGCCCGGCCGCTGCAGTAAGAGGCGTCCGGTGGGATGTCCAAGGATCGTGACGCTGGGATGATGCAGGGCCCGCAGGATACGAGCGGTCATCCGCTCTCGGGCCATTCCGAAGCCGGTGTGAACCGAGGCGGTGACGATATCGAACTCCGCCAGAACGCTATCCGGGTAGTCGAGGCCGCCGTCCAGCAGGATATCGACCTCGGCCCCATGGAGCACGCGGAAGGGCGCGTACAGCGCGTTCAGCCGATCGATAACCCGGCGTTGCTCGTGGACCCGTTCGATCGAGAGCCCGTTCGCGATGCTCAGCGACGACGAATGGTCGCTAAAGGCGAGATATTGGTAGCCGCGCGCGATGGCCGCTTCCACCATCCGCTCCGGCGGATCGGCACCGTCACTCCAGTTCGTATGGACGTGGAGATCGCCACGGATGTCACGCTCTTCCACGAGGTCCGGAAGCTGGTGCCGGAGTGCCGCCTCGATCTCCCCACGATTCTCCCGGATCTCCGGCGGCATCCAGTCCATGCCCAACGCCTCGTAGATCTCCTGCTCGGTCCGCCCCGCGATACGGCGCCCCTGCTGGTCGAAGAGGCCGTACTCGGACAGCTTCCAGCCTTTTTCGATGACTAAGGAGCGGAGCGCGATATTGTGCGCCTTCGAGCCGGTGAAGTACTGCAACGCCGCGCCATACTCATCCGGCGCGATGACCCGCAGGTCCACCTGCACATTCGCGCGTGTGAGGATGGAGGGACGGGTGATGCCCTTGGCCAGCACCTCCTGAACGATCGGCAGCCGCGTAAAGGCCTCGACGACGGTTTCCGGCCGGCTCGAAGCGACCAGGATGTCGATATCGCCGATGGTTTCCCGCATGCGCCGGAGACTCCCAGCCGGATCAATGGCGTCCACCGCTGACGAGTCGCGCAGCAGTTGGATCACCTCTTCGGCGACGGGAACGGCGGCGCCAAGCAGCATCCTCTGGGTCCGTTGCGTGACTCGCGCCGCCTCACGGGCGATCCTGGTCTCCAACTGCTCGCCGAAGCCGGGGAGGTCACGGAGCTGGTGTGCCTCGGCCGCCTGCAAGAGCTGCCGGACCGTGGTGATCCCCAGCCGGGTGAAGAGGAGGTGGGCGCGTGCCGGGCCGATTCCCGGAACTTCGAGGAGTTCGGCGGCGGAGCTGGGAATTTGCTGCCGCAGTTGTTCGTAGTAGGAGGAGTGGCCGGTCTTGAGGTATTCGGCGATCTTCGTGGCAATCGATGCTCCAACGCCCGGGATATCTTCCAGCCGCCCGGCCTGGTAGAGGCTGTCCACATCCTCCGTCATGGTGTCGATGTACTGCGCCGCCTCGGTATAGGCACGGATTCGAAACGGTGTCTCCCCTTTCAAGGCCAGGAGTTCCGCGATCCCGTTCAGGAGTTGGGCCACCTCATGATTCCGCCGGTTCATTGCCTGCCTCCCTGGACTCCGGTAGGACCCGCGGCCGGTGATGATGCTGCTTGAATCGGCTCGTTTATCGACCCGGCCATCACGCCGTTTGGTCGTCCACCGTACGCTCATATCGTGCTTCGCATGCAAGACAGCGGGAGGCCGTCGGGAGAGCGGCCAGCCGGGCTGGGTCGATCGGCTGCCCACATTCCGCGCAGCGGCCATAGGTCCCCCGGTTTATCCGCTCCAGTGCCGTGTCAATCTCGGCAAGCTCCGCCTCAAGCGTGTGAATATCGCCAAGGCTAGTCTCGGCGACCATCAGATCCGTGGCCTCATCGGCCTGATGGGTAGAGAGCGTTCCCTCCTCGGCTTCACTGGTGGTCGCGGCAATCAGGTCCTGTTTGATATCGGCCAACTCCTGGCGCAGTTCCTCCCGGCGATGCTCGAGCCGGTCGCGGCTCGCTGCCATGAACTCAAGCGATTCGGAGCCCATCGTTTCCCCCTTTCTCGCCCGGATTCAGCCCGCGTACGGTGTCGTGCGCCGCGTTACAAGGCCGGTATGCCGGGTACCCTAACTTTCCAGTCCGCGTTCAAGAGGAGAGGAAGCGCATAACCGCTGCCAAACATGCCGTAACAGCCCGAACCAGTTCACCAATCGCCTTTCCGGTTATCGAATTGCGATGCCCCTCAATCACACTCGGATTCAGCGATTACCGCAACCAAACGTGCTAACGGTGAAGCGCGGAATAAGCACGCCACCGGGACTCGAAAGGCCGGTCCATGAGCCAGCAGCCGGAATTTCACCGGGTACTTGGGATGATCGACTTTACGTTGCTGGTGATCGGCTCCGTTATCGGCGCCGATGTTTACATCATCGCCGCGCTCGCCGCGGCACTCCTTGGCCCGGCGCAACTGGTTGCCTGGCTCATCGCCGGATTGCTGGCTGCCCTCATCATCATCGCGTTCATCCAATGCGCCACGATCTGGCCGGAGGTCGGGGGATCATATGCCTACACCCATGCCGCCTTCGGGCCGCTGGTCGGCTTTCTCGCCGGCTGGGCCCTGTACGTGGGTGAGTGGATTGCCCTGTCAGTCTTTCCTCAGGCCTTCGTCGACTATATTGATTATTTCGTCCCAAACCTAACCCTTTCCGATCGGCTGCTGATCGAGGTGATGCTCATTGGGGCCGTGACGCTGGTGAACCTGCCGGGTGTCCGGTTCGGTGGTCACGTCAACGATGTCCTGACCCTGGTCAAGCTCGTGCCGCTCATGCTTCTGATCGTCGTGGGCCTGGCCTATGCCATACTCCGGCCCGCGGCGGCAACGGGGCACCTGACTCCATTCGCGCCGCTCGGGTGGCACGGGATTGGCCCGGCGGTGTTGTTGATCTTCTGGGCCTATGCTGGATTTGAACTGGCGGTCTTGCCGGCTGCCGAGGTGCGCCGGCCGCGACGGACCTTGCCGCGTGGGTTGTTCTTGGGCATGGCCATCGCCACGCTGTTCTATCTCCTGACCAGCCTCTCGACTGTCGTCGCCCTCCCCTGGTACGTCATCGCCACCTCGCCACGACCGCTGACTGACGCGTTCGGGGCCATGCTTACCGCTCTTGGGCTGCCAATGCGGTTAGGGGAAATCGTGATGAGCCTTGGCGGGCTGGTCTCGATTGCCGGCACCTACGAGGTCGCGACCCTCGCCGTCGCCCGGTTGAGCTATGCCATGGCGGCCGATGGGCTGTTTCCCTCCGCGTTCTGCCGGCTCCATCCCCGTTTCGGCACTCCCTATATCGGGCTAATCTTTCAGGCAATATCAGCATTGTTGGTCGTGCAGTTTGTCGGGATCACGGACCTTATCAACGGTTCGGTCTTCTTTCTCGGGCTCTGCTACGCGCTTACCGCGCTTGCCGCACTGCGATTACTCCAGCGGTTCCCCGGTCGCGCCCTCCACATCCCAGCATTGCGCCTGCTGCTCGTGTTGGGCGGGCTCAGTGGTGCCTATCTCACGCTGCAAGTTCCGCCCACGCTGATGGTCATCGGCACCGTCACCATCCTGGCCGGCCTCGGCATCTTCGGCTGGCGCGGCGGAGATCGGCGTAGAACCTGAAACAGCGAGCGCATTCCGCGAACTGAGTGCGTAACCGAGACCCTGGCCGCTCCAATTGGGCTGGTGACGAACCGGGACCGTGGGTAAGGACGAACGATTGTGCTAGCCGTGCTGGTACGATATCCCGCCCCGCCACCATCGACGATCATGGCACGGGCGGGAACGGCGATGGTGGACCGGCGGTCATGGGCTGGCAAGCTCTTGTGCGATGGCGCCGGAACGGCACGACCTCTGCGGATAAATGGGAGTGGTATTGGTGTTTGGGAAACGGAACGAGCATGTCATCCACAAAAATCGATATCTTGGAGAACCGGGCCACCAAGCTGACCCTGATCGGCCTCTTCTTTACCCTTCTCGGAGTGTTTTCGAAATGGTCCGCCGATCACAATGAGAATCTGGAAATCCGGCCGTTTGACTTGCTGCTCATCGGTCTTTCAGCCTTCCGGACCGGCCACATGATCGCCTATGAGCGCGTGGCTGAGCCGTTACGCGCGCCGTTCACGGAAACGGTACCGGACGATACCGGTGCCGGAGAAACGGTTGTGGCCGAGGGGACCGGTATCCGCTTCGCGCTCGGCGAGCTGCTCTCCTGTCCGATCTGTGCCGGTACCTGGGCTGCCGCCGCTTTGGTTTACGGGCTGCACCTGGCTCCACGGCCGACGCGCGTCTTTCTGACCATCATGGGTGCTACCGGCATCGCTGAACTGCTGAACTCGGCCATCGAGGCGCTAACCTGGCTGGCGGAATCGGAGCGCAAGCAGTCCGCGCCGTGATGATCCGGCGCCGGGGGAATGCCCAGCGCCCGTGGTGGCGTTGGGATCATTGGATACCGGTGGGCGTTCTGGTCCGGCCGCCGTTACCGAGAATCGCCCAGGTGCCCACGGCCAGACCGGGCGGACTGGCCGGTTCCAAACGAAGGATGCCGGCGCTCGAATGCGGATCGCATGCGTCAGGCTACCGGGGACGAACGCGGCGTCGTTGGCTGTAAGGGCGTGGGGATATGAATATTGAGGTCTACACGGCGGCTGAACTCGACGAGCGGCAGATCGTGGAGTTGACGGGCGCGTACACCGCTCTGATCGAGGCAGTCGGCTGGGAGCCCCGGCATGCGCTGTCGGCAGCCCTCTCGCGCAGCCTGTTGATCGCCGTGGCCTCTATCGATGGGAAGCCAGTTGGGGCTACGCGCGTGGTCGGCGATGGGATCTACAACGCGATCCTGTATGATCTAGTCGTCAGCCCCGAGCATCGGGGAAAGGGTATCGGGAAAGCGCTGGTGCGAGCCTGCCTTCAACGGACCCGAACGCGAGATCTGACGTGTATCGCCGATCCGAGCGCGAGTGGGTTCTACCGGGCGACGGGCTGGAGGCCGGTGGAGGGGTTCATTCTCGATCGGGACCAATGATTCCTCCGGCCGCTGTGCCGATCCGGCCGGAGTGGGTACCGGCACGCAAGTTGCGTTTCTGGCACACCGGTGCGTTGTTCGTACGTTACCGTATCGGAACCCTCGATTCCGGCTACCAGCCACGGTACGCGGTCATTTCTGGATACCCCATCCCTGGAAATCAAGGAGTGGTGGTCCGGCGATGTCGATACGCCCCACGGACCATGAACGAAGGAGCCGAGGCCGATGAAAAACTCACTGCGCGTGGGGCGCATCGGAGGCGTGACGATCAATATCCACTATACCTGGTTGATCGTTTTCGGCCTCATGACCTACTCACTGGCGGCTGGGGTTTTCCCGAGCTTTTACCCTCACTGGTCCCCGGGTGAGACCTGGGCCATCAGCGCCGTAGCGACCATCCTGCTCTTCGTCTCGGTTCTCGCGCATGAGCTGGGGCATTCGTTCGTGGCGCGGGCGAAGGGTATCCCAGTCCAGGATATTACGCTCTTTCTGTTCGGCGGTGCGACGAATATCAGCCAGGAGACCGACGACCCCGGTGACGAGCTCCAGATCGCGATGGCCGGCCCGTCGGTCAGCGTGATGGTGGCGATCGTTACGTTTGCCATCGGCTACCTCACGACGCCGGTCAACGAAGTGGTCTCCGCGATATTCCTCTATCTAGCCGGCGCGAACATCATCCTGGTGATCTTCAACCTGATTCCCGGATATCCGCTGGATGGTGGGCGGATGCTGCGCTCGATCCTCTGGGGGCTTACCGGCAATGCCGGGATGGCGACGCGCGTGGCCGCGACTCTGGGGGTCGCCATCGGCTACCTGAGCATCATCGGCGGCATCATTTACGCCTTTTGGGATGTTATGGGTGGCATCTGGCTGGTGGTGATCGGCTGGTTCCTGCAAAATGCCGCGGAGCACGCCTATCATAGCCAGCCAGCGACAACGTCATCGCCCTCCGGGGTTCAGGTGCGTTCCCTGATGGATCCCTCCCCGGTTACCGTGCGGCCGGATGTGCTGATCGATGATCTCGTACACCATTACATCCTAGAGCAGAACGTCCGCGGCGTCCCGGTCGTGGACGGCGGCAACCTGGTCGGCATCATCACGCTGACCGACATCAAGGGTGTTCCGCAGGAGGAGTGGGGCCGCCTCCGGGTCCTCGATCGCATGACCTCCTTTGGCCACGTCCTGACGGTCACGCCGGATGCCGATCTTGACGTGGCGCTCGAAAAGATGTCGACCCACGACATTCACCAGCTCCCGGTCGTGGAAGGCCATACCGTGGTTGGCCTGCTGACACGGGGCGCGGTGATCAGATTCTTCCAATCGAGCCAGGAGCTGTCGGTGCCGGTGGGTGCGGCCGCGCGATCGAGCGACGGAACTGGGAAGCGCGCCAAGCAGCTAGCGTGATGCTCAATCGTCTCGAAGTGGGATCTCGGCACGAAGGCGGGTTCCTCCACCCGGCCGGCTGTCCAGCAGGAACTCGCCGCCAAGTAAGTCTACCCAGGCACGGATGCTTGCGAGTCCAACCTGCTGGCTGATACTCGCCTCCGGCGTGAATCCACGTCCCCGGTCCTGGACCTCCATGCGGATGGACTGGTCCGTCTGTTCCAGCAGAATTTCGACATGGGTCGTCCCGGCATGCTTCCGCACGTTTTGCAGCGCCTCCTGAACGAACCGGAAAATGGCGGTCTCGACCATTGCCGGCAGCCGCTCGATGCGGGTCGCTTCCCGGTAGTTGATCTGCCACCCGGTTGCCCGCAACTCCTCGACCTGGAGGCGAATTGCCGCCGATAGACCGAAATCATCGAGAACCGTCGGACGGAGTTCGGTGACGATCCGCCTGGCTTCCTGGATCGTCCGGCGCATAAGCTCCGCCGTTTGATCGAGGTCGTCGGAGGCCGGTGGCATGGGCTGGCGGCCCGCATAGGCTTGGAGATGCTGATAGGCGCTGGCCGCGATCTGCGCCAGATCCTCGTGCAGCTCATAGGCCAAACGCTGCCGCTCCTTCTCCTGCGCCAGAAGGAGCCGGCCCACCAGCGCCTGGTACTGCTGCCGCCGCTCACCGAGCTGCTGAAAGAGCCGCGCGTTTACGAGGGCCAGGGCGGTGCGGTCAGCCAGGGCTTGGAGAAACCGCTGGTCTTCGATGGAAAAGGGGGATGCCTGTGCATCTCGCAACACACTCATCAATCCAACCACCTGATTTCGGGCTCGCAGCGGCACCACCAGTATGCTCTGCGTCCCAAGTTGCTCCATGAAGCGGGCTGCGCGTCCAATGGTGGCTCGATATTCCTCGGGCGTGTATTCCTGGATCGACAGCGGCTGGTCGGCCTGGGTCCTCCATAGACCATGTTTCGTGTCTACTGGAAGAGATGAGCCCGTCAGCCAGGCGCGGACGTGATGGCGGGTGCCTGGTGTGGTTGGGTACAGGGCAACCGGAACAAGCCACTTGTCGTCCTCGGAGAGGAGACGGATGGCACAGGTATCCCCGGTCTGACCGGCACCGTAGCGGGCCGCGGTTTCCAGAATGGCTTGCTGGTCGAACGCGGCCTCCGCGAAGAGGTGTGAAACCTCAGCCAGGAGTTCTATGCGCTCACCACCTGGGCGGACAGAGGCCTCGGTATCGCGTCGCGCCCGTACCTGTTCGGTCACCTCAAAGCCATAGACCGCGATTCCGTCGATCTTCCCATCCTGACCGATGTCCGGCTGATAGAGAAAGGTGAAGAAGCACTCTTCCAGCGTGCCGTCGCCGTTCCGGTCGATCATGACGGGCATCTCAATTCCGGTGAACGGCTCGCCGGTCGTAAACACCCGGTCCAGCAGCGCGATAATCCCTTGCGACTCGATTTCCGGCAGCACCTCGCGTAACGGTTTACCGATGGGATCACGGCCTCCGATGACGCGCCGGTAGCTGTCATTGGCGAGGGTGTAGATATGCTCCGGCCCAGAGACGTAGCAGAAAATGGGGGCTTGAGCGACCAGGCGCTGGAGCCGGTCCCGCTCGTATTCCGCCTCAGCGAGTGCCTGGCGATGGGCCCGCCTGGCCTCCCGCGCTTGCTGGCGCTCGGTGGTATCGACGAACGTCGCGATCGAGCCGGTAACGACCCCATGCTGGATTACCGGATACACCATGTAGTCAGCCCGGAAGCTCGTCCCGTCTCGCCGCCAAAGGACCTGATCCGCGAGCTGAACCGTCTGCTTCGCTTGTAAGGCCTGACACATCGGGCAGGCATTCCCCGGCAAGGGGTTGAGTTCGTACCGCCCGCGATGAACCAGGTCGTGCATGGACTGACCCACCATCTCACCGGCCGTGTAGCCGAGCATCTCGGCGGCGACCGGGTTGATGAAGGTACAGCGCCCCGAACGGCACAGCCCGATAGTCCCTTCACCTGCTGGTTCCGGGATTGTCACCTGACGCGCGATCAATTTGATCTCGCTCATGACCGATGCCGCGAGATCGGTCAGGATCTCGATTTCCGCCTGACTCCAGCTCCGGGGTCGGATATCCAGCACGCATAGGGCGCCCAGGACATGGCCGGCCTCGGTGACAAGGGGTACACCGAGATACGCGATCAGCTCGTACTCGATGACCGCACGGTTATCCCGCGTCAAGGGATGTTCCCGCGCATCTTCGATCGCTAACGGCTGGCCGGTTGCGACAACGTGTTTGCAGAAGGAGTAGGGGAGGGGAGTCTGTCGCTGGGAGCGCCATGGCCCGGAAAGCCCGAACGCACTCTTGAAGAACTGGCGCTCTCTGTCAACCAGGGATACGAGCGCGATGGGCGTCCCGATGACGGTGGCCGCGAGGCGGGTCAACCGGTCGAACGCCGGATCAGGCGGGCTATCCAGGAGGCCCAATTGCTGGAGTGCGGCAAGTCTTTCCGGGTCACGAAGCTGGTCCGGATACTCCAGACGTTGTGGCATCCCCGTGGTCCCTTTCACCAGGTGAATGCTGATGGTCTCTAGAACCGCATGGCTGGGAGAAATCCCTTGTCGATAGAATACCAGAAACGCTTATGAATCGCGCAGATTCAGTACGCACCGCGAGCCAACAGAACCGCCGGAACCGTCCGCAATATCAGCTTGATGTCCAGCCATGGCGACCAGTGCTCCGCGTAGTAGAGGTCGAGTTTGACCATCTCGTCGAAGGTCAGATCGCTTCGCCCGCTCACTTGCCAGAGACCGGTCAGGCCCGGTGTGACCAGCAGCCGTTCGTAATGCCAGTCATCGTAGGCCAGAACCTCGGCGGGAACCGGGGGCCGCGGTCCGACCACGCTCATCTCACCGAGGAGCACGTTGACGAACTGCGGCAGCTCATCCAGGCTTGTCCGCCGGAGAAAGCGGCCGACGCGCGTGACGCGCGGATCATCTTTGATCTTGAAGAGGAGCGTGCCGACCTTATAGGCGGCCTGGAGTTCCGCCTTGCGCTCCTCGGCATCCTGACACATCGACCGGAACTTGTAGAGAGTGAAACGCCGTCCACCCTTGCCGACCCGCACCTGCCGGAAAAGGACCGGCCCGGGTGAGCTGAGTTTGACCGCCAGCGCGATCAGCAGCATCAGCGGTGCGAATAGAACCAACACCGAGAGCGCGATCACGACATCCATGCCGCGTTTGATCAGGTAATTCGCGCCCTGGATACGGGTGTCCTTGAGGCCGATCAGCGGCAGCCCGGCAACCTCATTGATGTGGACGCGGTCGAGCGCCAGCTCGAAGAGATCCGGGATGAGCGTGAATCCGACTTCTCGTTCCCGGCATTGTTCGATGATCGACAGGGTCGCCTCATGCGCGGTTGGCGGCAGGGCGATGATCACCTCGTCGATATCATGGTCGCGCACAACCTCGGCAATCTCACGGACGCGGCCAAGGTAGGATGGCCGCTCCACGCGCCACTCGGTCGCGATTCCCCAATTGTCGTCGGCAGGGATATCATCGACGAAGCCCACGACCCGGTATCCGGCCTGCGGCTGGCTGAAGAGGTGCTGCATGATCCGCTGGCCGGCCGGCCCGGCGCCGGCGACCAGCACCCGGTCCACGCCCATACCGCGCGACCAGAGGTATTGCCGGACCAGCCGCACCCCCAGCCGCTTGACGATCAGCAGGGCAATCATGATGATCCAGGCATAGATGAAGATCAAGCGCGAGGGGTAGAAGCGCTGCAGAAAGCTGTACAGGATCAGAATCGCCATCGCAGTCGTTGCCCCACTGGCGATGATCGAAACCTCATCAAGGAAGCTGGCCCAGCGTGGCAGCCGGTAGAGGCCGCGGAGTTGAAAGATCGCGGCTGTGGCGACCATCAGGATGGCCGCCTTGCCGGCGAAGAAGTCGAATGGCTGGGAAAACCCTGGGAGGACATCGCCACCGATCTCCTGATGGTAGCGGAGCCAGTAGGCGAGGAGGAAGGACGCGAGAACCAGGATGGCGTCAATTCCAACGCGGCCGATCGCCGTGACCCGGCGCTGCTTCCGCGCCACCGGACCCGGCCGGCCGTGCCCATTGTAGTTAACTATCGGCGTTCTTCCACTTCCCATTTGCGCCGTCATCAGCGCTTGGGCCTCCTCGTTTCAGTCCCCGGCTTGATCGGCCCAGTGCCGTAGTATAGCAAAGGGCCTGGCCAAGACCTTAACGCCGGTAGCGTGTCACCGGGTTCACGGCACTCCCCAGCCGGACCGGCACGTGGGCAGCCTTCGCGCGAGGCTAAAGCCGTCGCGCTCACGCAACGAAGCCAGGTGAACCTGGCTAATGCGTGGAGTCACGAGGTCGTTTCCCTACAGCCACCTGCAGCTGGCCGAGGCCAGCTTCGGCTCCTGAGCGCGGTGTCTTGAGTACCGCGCGGACCTGGCCATCCATGATGCTGGATCAGCGATATGTCAGCTCCGCTCCACACCTGCGCCAGATCCTGACGCACGCCGGATCGGCCCAACCGGCGGCGGCAAACCCGTTTGCGGTATACTACAATGGCCCTAAAACAGACGGTCCGAACTGGACGAGGTAGACGAGTGCAACGGCTCTGGGCCCCCTGGCGCATGCGCTATGTCGGGGGCGACGCGCGCAATTCCAACTGTATTTTCTGCACGAAGCCAGCCGGCAACGACGATACGGAGAACCTCATTCTCTATCGCGGCGAGCACGCCTTCGTGATTATGAACCTGTACCCGTACAACACGGGCCACGTGATGCTCGTGCCCTATCAGCACATTGCGGACCTCGACGAGCTTGAGCCGGCGCGCACGGCGGAACTCTTCGGGCTCCTCCCCTGGGTCACCGCCGCGCAGCGCCGCGTGCTGCGCTGTCACGGGCTCAATATCGGGCTCAATATCGGAAGCACCGCGGGCGCCGGGATCGCCGATCACCTGCATATCCATGTGGTGCCGCGCTGGGAGGGTGACGCGAATTTTATGCCGCTCCTGGCGAATACCATGGTTCTCCCGGAGATGATCCCCGCCACCTATGCCAAGCTGCGGGCCGAGATCGAGCTCTCGACGCTGGTCCGTGGGAGGGATAACCGGGCGGTTCCCCAGGCCGGCGCGGTGGTGGTGCTTCCGGAGCCGGGAAAGATTGCCTTGCGCCGCGCGGCCGATGGCTCGATGGTCCTGCCCAAAGGACATATCGAGGAGGGCGAAGCCGCCTACCAGACGGCGCTTCGCGAGGTGGAGGAGGAGATGGGCCTGCGGGCTCAGGTGGTCGGCTGGGCGGGGACGCTCCCGATTGACATAAAGGGCGAGCCGCGGGTGATCGCGTACCTGACCACGGTCGCCGAGCCCGGCCCCGACTTCAGCCAGCACCTTGGCCGGGATACCTTCCTGTACGATCCGCGTGACGCGGTCAAGGCCTTGACGCACGAGCCCGCGCGGAATTTGCTCCGTTCGGTTCTCAACGCCGACGGCACGCTTCCGGCTGCCCTGTTGGGACGAGCCGGGACCCGGTAACCCTCACACGAAGCCGGGCTTATCCCACCCCTCGGTTCCGATCAGCGGGACGAATCGGACCGGTCCGAGATCTTGCCGGTAGAGCTTGCCGCCGATCCGCTCGATGACGATCAATTCCTGGTTGTCGCCGGTCCCAACCGGGATCACGAGACGGGCGCCATCCTCCGGCGAAAGTTGCTCCAGGAGCGACGGTGGAATACCGGGTGCCGCGGCGGCCACGATGATCCGGTCGTAGGGTGCCTCCTCCGGCCAGCCGCGGGAGCCGTCGGCGACGATGACGCGAGCCTGCCGGTGGCCGAGGGTGCGCAGACGCCCGGCGGCCGTCTCCGCCAGGTTGGCCCGGCGTTCGATCGAAATGACGGAACGGCTCAGTTCACAGAGGATGGCGGTCTGATAGCCGGAGCCGGTCCCGATTTCCAGCACCCGCTCGGTGCCATGGAGCCGGAGCGCCTGGGTCATGGTGGCGACAATGAGCGGCTGGGAGATCGTCTGGTCGTCGCCGATCGGTAGCGGGCGGTTTTCCCAGGCATGGCCGGCGAGTTCGGCCGGTACGAACCGCTCACGCGGGACCGTGGCGATCGCGAGCAAGACGTCACGATCGCGAATGCCAGCCCGGTTCAGCGTCACCAAGAGCTCTTTGATCTGCCGGACGCGCCGGCTGTCAGCCATGTCCCGGCCTCCCCTTCACGATCCGCCGGTTGGGTGGTCCCCTTCCCGGCGTGATGCGTGTGCCAGTGCACGGTGTAGCCTGCCTTCAGCCTACCATTATCGCGCCCGGCGTTCGATGGATTATCCATGCCGGATCTGTGCCCACGTTATTGCGGGTCGCCCCGGAGAAAAATCCTTCGCGGCACCGGCATCACTGTCAGGTCATGCGTGGAATGGCCTGTGCGCTATGTCGTTACGATTGGAGATACGGGACGCAAACGAAGCTGATCGAGCGCACCGCCAAGAAGAACGTGAGCAAAAGATGGAGGTGCTCCATGACGACGAATAGCCGGCAGGATGCGACCGTCGAGCCGGAGGATGTCCAGCGGTTCGATGAACAGATCGATCCCTACCTCAGTTTCCTCCGTGCGACACCGGAGAGGCTCGCGCGCTTAGTTGAGCACGTCCGGAGTGAACTGGTGGGCATCGAATCCGATGAGGACCACCGGACGAAGGCCAGGCGGGTGGAGGTCCTCCGGGAACACGGGCAGGACCAGCTCAATGAACTCCTGCTGGCCGTCTACTCGGCTCAGGATAAGGTCGAAGGCATCCTGATGCGGACTGGTCGTCCCATGGAGCCATCAGCGCTGCGGGAACGGGTCGATGCCGCGCGTGCCGAGTTCGAGGGGGGCTGGTCCCGGCTCAAGCAAGCGATTAGGCACACCGAGCATGAGTTGAGCGGGAATTGGGGCGCCGTGCTGGAGATCCCGGATTGGGCGGAGCACCGGACGATCAGGCTGAAGACGTTGGCCGACTTCTACCGGGCCAGTCATGACGACAGTGAGACGAAGGCGCATCAGCCGGCAACGGATTGATCCTGCCTAGTCGCCGGTAACGGCTGAACGCGCGGGTGCTACTCCGGCTCGGATGCTCCGGGGTATTCGGGGCCGCGGCTCACAAACGTTTTGAGGCGCTTTTCCACGGTCCGGCGTGGCAGAAGGACGCGCCGCCCGCAGCCGAGGCAGCGGAGTCCGATATCCGCGCCCAGGCGGACAACCGTCCAGTCGGTCGATCCGCACGGGTGAGGCTTGCGTAATCGCAGGACGTCGTTCAAATAGAGTTCGAGTGGCATGCGGCTCCGTTCTCACCCTGCCTTGATTCGATCAGAGTATAGCACCGGCTGGATTCCTGTCCGTACAGTTGATAGACTGCGGCGCATGGAACTGCTACGCCTGCTGAGTGGACGATGCCCGCCATTAGTTGCTCGTGTCGCGCCTGTCCTGCTGCTGGTCGCGTCCGCGATTGCCGCCTGGTACCTGGTCTATGACCTGATCGTCCTGTGGGATGTTGGGGCGAACCCGGGCTTCTTTGCCGGTGAACGCCTGCTCGCCTACGCGGTCTTCATTCTGGCTCCAGCGCTCACCTTTTTACCGATCGGGCGAGGTCTCCGGATTCCGCTCTACGATCTGGAGGCCGTTGCCGCCTGGTCGACCTTGTTTTTCACCATCGCGTTTATCAGCCCTGGGCGGAGCCCATCGTTGCTGGCGCTGCTGCTCTTCGCGGTGGCCTTAACCATGTCGCTGGCGACGATTTTCACGCTGATATCCTATGCGGTCGGCTTCCGGCTGCTGACCCGCCGGAGCCAGCGCTACGACTTCGTCCGCGCGCGCCGGGAAGGCTATCTCGGGGCGATATTCGTGGTCGGGTGCGTGCTGCTCGCGGCGCTCTCGCTTCTGACGGCGGTCAACGTGGCGGTGCTCGCGTTGATCGTGATTACGCTGGAAGTACTGCTGCTCTCCTGGACTGGCCGGCCGTCACGAAGACCGGCTGAGAGCTGACGGTCATCGCGCGGTTGAGCATCTAAAAGCAAACGTGGCGGGTGGTGAGCCCGCCACGTCTTTTCTCATCCACCGGCCTGGTTAGCGAACCGCTGTGGTTAGCATCATCTGAAGGACATAGATCAAGAGGATCGCGACCATCGGCGAAAAGTCGATCATGCCCGCCGTGGGCAGCACCCTACGGATCGGCGCGATGAACGGCTCGGTGATCTGTACCAGTAGCTGGGAGATCGGGTTTCGCATGCCGCGATCAAACCATGAGATCGGTGCGCGGGCGATGATCGCCCACATCATGATTGTCAGTAGGGTGGACAGAATGTTGAAGATGAAGAGCAATGGCAATCTGGGGACCTCCGTCCGCGACCGGACATTGTAAACGCCGGGCTGGGTAGCCAACCGCATGCTGAACGTTAGCACGTGGGGAAGGCCAGTGTCAACATGGGTCGGAGCCCTGGGGATGGCGGGCTGTGGAGTTGGCGGATGATGGAGGAAACCGACCTTAACCGACCCCCGCGCGGCGGTAAACCGACCGCGCTCAGGAGCCGAAGCCAGGTAAACCTGGCTGGAAATTAGCTCCATACGCCATTCGTAGTCTACCCAGCACTATTAACGAGGCGAAGAAGATGCTTCGCTGACGCTCAGCATGACGGGCAGCGCATCTTTCGCATCCTCATGCAGCCGGCCTCGGCCGGCTTCGTCTGGTTAGCGCGGTGTCTTTAGCGCCGCGCGGAGACCGGTCGAAAAAAGCGGTGGGACAGCCCTTAAACTCTGGATGCCGTCATCGAGCCGGTCCATCGAATGGGTACCTCCTCTCAAACAGCGGCCGGTTTACGCGCCCGCAGCCGCTCGACGATCCCCCACTTCGCGCGCTCGTCGTGCTCGATCTCGAAGCCAGCGGCCCGGGCCACCGAACGTGGCTCCCGGATCAAGTGATCAGCCGCGTACCGGACGCTCAGCGGGTTGAGGAGTTGCTGGATCGCACGGACCGGCCACCGGTCGCTTTTCACGTGTTCGAGGAGCAGGAGACGGCCGCCTGGGCGCAGCACGCGCATGGCTTCCGATAGCGCTCGCCGCTCATCGGGAATCGAGCAGAGCGCGAGTGTGGCTACCACGGTGTCGAACCGCTGGTCGGGAAACTCCAGCGCCTGGGCATCGCCGTAGCGGAGATCGACGTCTCGTCCCAGTTCCGCCGCTCGCCGGCGGGCGACATCGAGCATCTCTCGGCTCAGGTCGATGCCGGTCAGCCGCACATCCGGCGGGTAATAGGGGAGGTTCCGGCCGGTGCCGGCGGCGAGTTCCAGCACGTCGCCGCGGGCCTGCGAGCAGACCCAGCGGCGGCCCCCAGCGAAGAGGAGCTTCTCAACCAGACCCATCCCGGTATCGTACCGGCTCGCGAACGCATCGTAGTAGCGCTGGACACGAGCCGTCTCGCTTTCCGATTCCGGCTTGGCCCCGCTCGTTCCGGCCAGCCGCCGGATCACCATCCACAGCGCCAGCGCGGCTGCCGCGAGGAGGAGAGAGGCGCGTCGCCCAGCTATCCGTCGCATCGTCGGACTGCTTCCTCATCGGTCATCCGGAACCGTCGGAATTGCGCTTCAATGATCATACCGAGGTTTCCTGGAGGATCGCTCCGTCGCCGGACTGGTCGACCAGTGTCACGGTTCCGGCGTCGCCGTTCACCAATATCTGTTGTCCGCTCGCGATCCGCTGGGTAGCGTTGCCGGTGCCCATGACTGCCGGGATACCGTATTCGCGGGCGACGATCGAGCCGTGGGCCAGGATGCCGCCGATATCGGTGACGAGTCCCCGCGCTTGGGCGAAGAGGGGTGTCCAGGCGGGCGTGGTGGTCGGACAGACGAGGATGGTACCCGGCACCATCTTGTTGAAGTCGGCGGGTGAGCGGATCACGCTGGCCGGCGCGGTCACCTGGCCGGGACTGACCGCGAAGCCGCTCAGCGTCGCGTCCCCGGCCGGATTGCGCCGCTGCGTCTCAAATACCGATGCATCCAGCTTCCCGAACTTGAAGCGGAAGCTCGGCGGGACCGCCGCCGGCGGATGCAGTCGCTTGCGAGCCTCGCGCAGCTCGCGGCG
>CADEOZ010000008.1_pt1 | contig 55422 bp, 53 predicted proteins | sample 7288031 | NCBI WGS metagenome assembly CADEOZ01 (sample SAMEA6638613, study PRJEB37532) | metagenome | isolation source: wastewater | place: Germany | collected 2017-05-22 | reverse complement strand
CCTCCACTAAAAAGATATGGGTAACGCTAAGCCCAGAATTGGGAGAGGGGAGCGCGCTCAAAAGGGCTTATTCCCCTCCCCTAGAATTGGGGGAGGGGGCTAGGGGTGAGGGCCTTAACCGTGCCCATTACCCCTACACCAGCGACCGGACCCGGTCGCTGATGGCGGTTAGGGCGATCTCCTTCCGGTGCGGCTCGCCCTTGGCAAGCGCCTCGGCGAAGTTCTTCGCCTGATCGAACGAGATCTTCGGCGGGTATGGCGGCTCGAACGGGTCAACGACGGCCTCCACCACCACCGGTCCCGGATGCTTGAGCGCTTTTTCGAGCACGTCGCGGGCATGCTTGGGCTTTTCAAGCTTGAACCCGGTCGCGCCGAATGCCTCGGCGACCTTGACAAAATCAATCGGCTGTAAGTCGACGCCAAACTGTGGCTCGCCCTCGAAGACGATCTGCTCCCACATGATCTGGCCAAGCACGTTGTTCTTGAAGATGATGATCTTCACCGGGAGCTTGTACTTGACGCACGTTGCCAGCTCACCCATCAGCATCGTGAAGCCGCCGTCGCCGACGATTGCGACGACCTGCCGGTCCGGATAGGCGACCTGCGCCCCAACGCTATAGGGGAGTCCGCAGGCCATGGTGGCCAGGTTCCCGCTGAGGGAGAACTGCATCCCATTTCGGATCTTGATGTAGCGGGCTGCCCAGGTGGCGATCGTGCCGCTATCGGCGCAGATAATGGCGTCGGTATCCAACAGCTGGTCAAGCTCATAGGTGACGACCTGCGGCTTCATCGGCATGCTCTTGCGCTTGCCGTAGTCGTCCATGAGTTTCCACCAATCCCGCATCCCATCCTGCGCCTTGCTCAGGAAGCTGCGATCATGCTTACGCTGGAGCAGGGGCAGCAGCGATTGCAGGGTCCGGCGTGAATCCCCAGCCAGACCGATGTCGACCGGATAGCGGAGCCCGATCCGGGAGGGATCGATATCGATCTGGACCGCCCGCGCCTGTCCCGGCCTCGGGTAGTACTCGATATAGGGGAAGCTGCTGCCGACGATGATCAACGTATCGCATTGTTCGAGCGCATCTTGGGATGGTCGGGTCCCGAGCAAGCCGATTCCACCCGTGGTAAAGGGGCTGGTATCGGGCACGGCGGCTTTGCCCAGAAGCGGCTTGGCGATTGGGCCAGCAACGATATCGGCGAGCCGTTCCAGCTCCTCGGTGGCACCGAGCGCGCCCTGGCCGGCGAGAATGGCGACCTTGCGGCCACGGTTTATGATGTCGGCCGCCCGCTGGATATCCGACGCCGTCGGGACCGGGCAGGAGTTCGCGAAGATATCGGCACTGTGCTGTGGAACATTCGCCTTGGATCGGTAGCCCTCCTCGGTGGTCTCTTCCTGGGTATCCTTCGGGATTACCAGACAGGCCACACCCCGGCGGGCGAGGGCCAGCCTGATCCCTTCATCCACCGCATTGATCACGTGAGCCGGCCCGCTGACCCGCTCGCTATAGACGCTCACCTGCATAAAGAGCTTGGCCAGATCGACATCCTGCTGATACCGGGTGCCGATCAGGTCATGGAAGGTATCACCCGTGATGGCCAGGACGGGTTGCTGATCCATCTTGGCATCGTAGAGGCCATTGAGGAGGTGGATACCTCCTGGGCCGCTCGTACCCATGCACGCAGCCATCTTACCGGTGTACTTCATGTAGCCGCAGGCGGCAAACGCGGCTGCTTCTTCGTGTCGGACCTGGATAAACCGGATGCGGTCCTGTCGCTTTCGCAGCGCTTCGAATATGCCGTTGATGCCGTCCCCCGGCAACCCGAAGACGGTATCGATGCCCCAATCGATGAGGCGGTCCATGAGCAGATCAGCAGTCGTCTGTGCCACACCGCACTCCTCTCCCGGATGTGCTTGATCATCCATTCGGATGTAAGTATGAATACCACGGAGTTTCTAAATGGATAGCGCGCCAGTCCGGCGAAGAACCCCGTTGTTCAGATTCCCCAGCTTCACGGGCTCCATCACGCGGATTCTTCCCCAGCAACTCCCGTGCCGTGCCCGGAGCCAGGCACGGGATAGAGCGCTGAGGAGACTTCTCACCGCATCGATCCGATCAGCTATTACGGTTTGTCGGGGCAACGCGACGCTCAAGAGACGAAGCTGGCATGGGCCCGTTGGATGAAGATCTAGAAATCAACCTCCACGCCCAGCCGAGCTGTGTTTCGGTCATGCTGAGCGCCAGCAAAGAATCTCTCGATGATGAGATCCTCCGCTTCGATCAGGATGACGGGAAAGCGCTGCTGAGGGAAGAACATGGCTGACCACGAGGAGGGAGAGGGTTGTCAAGCACTCGTGGTCGCCGTGGAGATGACCAGACGATTAAGTCAGGCAGTAGAACTCCGCCTCGTCCCCACCCATGGCGATCACGTCATAGATATGGCGGGCCGCCCAGCGTTGCCCGGCCCAGGGGAGCCGGGCAACCGTCTCTTCGAGGTCGCACCAGGCGTAGTCGCTGTAGTCACTCGAAAGCCGTGGCTGCTCCCGTGGGCCGACCAGCCCGGCGAACGAGGGGGCAAGCACGATGCTGTCGGTGGCGTGGTCGTAGAATTGGTTGATGTAATCGGCGGAATAGAACTTCTGGGGCGACAGTCCCGTGCCTTCCTTCACCTCACGCAGAGCCGCGTCGACCGCGCCCTCTCCCGGCTCGATCTTCCCATGAATCGCCTGCCAGGTATCGCCCAACACCGATCCGGGACGCCGGCGAAGCACCAGGAACTGCACGTTGGTATTGAGACGCCGGAAAATATACACATCAACGATATCGCTCACGATCCGCGGCATACAGCACCCCCAGCAGGCGAACGTGCGGCACCGGGCAACGATTACCCGGCTTCGCGTGCCTCCTGGACAGGATAACAGTTCGGGTGCGCCGGTGAAAACGGAGGCGCCCCGCTCCTCCCGCCCTCCGATGGGTGAAACGTCCAGTGTCCGTCAAGGTTCCGATGGGCGAGCTGGGCTGTAGCCACGCCGTAGGGGAAATCCAACCGACGAGTAGCCGTCAAGAAGGCACGGGTGCTCAAAACTCGGTCGCGGGACGGAAATCCAGCACGTCCAACTCGACCCGCGTCTCACCCTTCCAGGAGTCCCGCTTCAGCGAGAAGGCCAGGTCTACCCGGCCGAGGCGGACCAGGTCCGGGAGCGCGTACGCGCCGTTGAAGAAGACGGCCCGGACTGCCGTCCCGTCCGATCCCACGGCCTGAAACATTAGATGCTTGCCGTCCCGGCTGACACGCGGGCGGCGAACCGCCAACCCACGGGCAAAGAACCGCGGCGCCGCGTTCCCGTGGCCGGTTGGCTCCAGCAGCGAAACCAGCCGTTCGGTTTCGAGGGTGAGCTCGGAGGAATGAAGTTCCGCGTCGAGCTGTAGGGTGGGTGTTGGGATATCGTCTCCAACCGTGGCATCGAGGATACCGACCAGGCGCTCTTCAAGCTCCACGAGCCGTTCGGTCTCGATCGTCAGACCCGCCGCCATGCTATGGCCGCCGTGCTCAAGCAGGAGATCGTGACACTGTCCCAGCGCCTCCGCGATATTGAAGCCGTCGATGCTCCGGGCCGAACCGCGGCTCACATCCGGCCCGCGTTCGAGGACGATCGCCGGCCGCCGGTAGCGTTCGACCAATCGCCCGGCGACCAGGCCGACCAGGCCGATGCTCCAAGCGGTGTCGGCAAGCACCAGGAGTGGCCCGGCGTCACGCCCGCCGTGCCGCAGCTTCTCCTCAGCCTCGGCGATCATTCGCTCCATCTCTCGCTGCCGCCGGGCGTTGAGCTTCCCCAACTCCAGCGCCAGCCGCGATGCTTTCGCCGGGTCATCGGTCAAGAGCAGGTCGAGCGCGGTCAACGGATCGGCCATGCGGCCGGCGGCATTGATGCGCGGGCCAAGGATGAACCCGCAGTGCCAACTGGTCACACCAAACGGGTCAAGATCGGCCTGACGGGCCAGCTCTTTGAGACCGAGCGGCGCGTCCGAGCCGAACCGGGCCAGACCGTGATGGACCTTAATCCGGTTCTCCCCGACCAGCGGGACCACATCGGCCACGGTGCCGAGCGCGACCAGTGGCAGCATGGCCGCCGCGACGTCTTCACCGGCGAGCGACCGGACCAGGTGATAGCAGACTCCGACGGCCGACATCTCCCGGAACGGATACCGGCAGTCCTCCCGCCGGGGAGAGACAAAGGCGGTGCACGGCAGCTCCACCCCATGCGCATGGTGATGATCCAGCACGACCGTCTCAAGGCCCGCGCGCTGGGCCATGGCAAGCTCCCGGCCATTGCTCGTCCCACAGTCGGCGGTCAGAAGCAGGGCAGCCCCATCCTTGATGATCCGGTCAATCGCCGCGAGGTTGAGGCCGTACCCATCTTGGAGACGGTTCGGGACGTAGGGCCGCACCTCGGCACCAAGACCGCGGAGCACGCGGGTCAGCAAGGCGGTTGAGGTCAGGCCATCGACATCGTAATCACCGAAGACCGCGATCGGGCGCCGGTTCCGGATGGCCGAGCGAACACGCTCGGCCGCCAGCTCCAGATCCGGAAGCCCGTACGGATCAGCAAGCTCGTGCACGCGCGGCTGGAGAAAGGACCGAGCCTGTTGGAGGCTGGTGATCCCACGCCGGGCAAGGATGACACTCAGGAGCGGAAAGTCGGTCAGATCAAACGCGGAGGGCGGGGCGGGCGCCGGCTCAAGCCAGCGATACCGGGACATGAGCGGGCTAGTCGTCGTCGCGGCTGACGTGGATCGCCTGGGCGAGCTCCCGCCCGATGATATGCTCGGCATCACCCACCTGCACGCGGACCGGGCCGCCGAATGGGAATCGCTCGATCACCTGCACCCGGGCCGAAGGATAGAGTCCGAGCCGACCGAGGTAGCGAAGCTTCTCCGGATCGCGGTCGCACACCCGCTCAATGATCGCGCCGGCGCCGCTTTCGAGATCGCCAAGGAGGAGTTCCGACAAGGGGCGGATCTCGCCATCGGGAGTCGGAATCGGATCGCCATGGGGATCAGTGGTCGGATGCCCGAGCGCCCGGTCGATCCGAGCTTCGAATTCTTCGGAGATGCTGTGCTCCAGGCGATCGGCCTCCTCATGCACCTGATCCCAGGAATACCCGAGCGCCTCCTTCAGATAGAGCTCAAGCAGCCGGTGATGCCGGACCACCTCCAACGCGGCTTTTCTCCCGGACGCCGTCAGCAGGACACCCCGGTAGGGAGCGTACTCCACCAGGTTGAGGTCCGCCAGGCGCTTCACCATGTTGGTTACCGAGGGGCTCTGGACATTCATGCGCTCGGAGATCGACTGGGTCGTCACCTTGTCGCTCTCCTGTTGGAGCTTATAGATGACCTTGAGGTAGTCCTCCATCGCTGGAGTTATCGCTTGTTCCTTCAACGATGGCATCGCATTGCCGACCTTGCCGGTTCACCGACGATCTCCACCCGCCGCTGGCTGCACCGTTCAGTCTACGGTCTCCTCTGCCTTGACCTGATTGAGCAGTTGCGAAGGAGCCAAGCGGCAAGCGCTCCACTTGAACCGAGTATACGCCATTTCCGACGGAAATGCTCAGTATCCCCAATCGGATCTCCCGGTTACTCGCTTCGCCGGCGAGCCCAGGTGCTATTTGGGGAGCGGGACCGCGCCCTCGGGCACAGTGATCTGAATCGGCCCATCATGATCGAAGTAGTGATTCGTCATGTAGTGATGCACGGCAACCATCCCCTCTTGCCGGATCAGATGGCTGTCGATCCCGACCCACCAGACGTACCAGGATTCATCACGTCCGGGGACCTCCGGGACATGGAAGCTGATCACCTGGCAGCGTTCACCGTCGACCGTATCCTGCCGGCCAAGCGTGAACTCATCGGCGCCACTGTAGTACGACGGTAAGTTCGCCGGGAAGATATAGGGAGACAACCGGCTCCGATACGCCCACGGATTGCCATCCGGCCGCTTGAAGTACTGAACGTCATTGATGGCGACCGACTCGAACCCGCTGGTCGTCGAGTAGGTCATCTTGTCCGGAGCCTCGTACGCGTATTTGGTCGCGACGCTGTTCCCGATCCCGTCGCTGAGCTCCTCGCTGGACCGCATCGACTTCAGCTCCGTGAGCCGGGCGATCGCGCCCTTGTAGATCTCCCGTGCCCGCTCGTTCTCCGCTCGCCCGCGCTCAACCTGAGAAAAGGTGGGGTCCGGAAGTAGTACGAAGAACCGGGCATCGGCCGGGGCGATGTTCGGGCCACGGAAATGCACGCCAATCGACCACCAACCCTTGACCGTCAGAGGCACATCTGACAGGGTCCATTTCCCATCCGGCTGGGCCGTCGCCCGGACTGCCGGAAGATCGATCGTCCGCTCAAGCATGGTGAAATCGACCGAGACGCTGTCAACACCGGTAATGATTTGTTTGTCGCTATCGGTCAGCCAGACCTGCACGCCGGTGCGGCCAGCATCCGGCGAGTTCACGACCAACTGGACATACCGGCCATCGTCGACCATGGATCGGAGTGACAGCACCTGTTGCTGCGCGACGGTCGGCGGTACCGACAACGCAAGAATCGAGGCGGCCAGGACCGCGACAACCGCAAGAACAGCCTCAATACGCAGCGATCCCACGATCCGGCTGACGTAGTCGATCCCTTGTCTCACCCGGCGCCGGTTGACGAGCGCCGCGCCGAGGATAGCCACCACGATCGCTGATTTGACTAGTAACACGCGGCCGTAGTTTGTTTCCCAAAGGCTGCTCACTGCGGGAAGTGTTACCCCGGCATTCAGCGCCCCGGTCACCACCGCCAGTGGCGCAAGGATCAGGGCGATACCGGAGAACCGCTTGAGCACGTCGTGTCCCGTCGAATGCCGGAGGACACCGGCCAGAGCCAATTGGACCACTCCGCCGACCCAGAACGCGACCGACAGGATGTGCAGCGAATTAACGGCCATGCTGGGAAGGCGGAGATCGGTGTTTGCCGCCGCGTGGCTGGTGAAGGTCAGCGAAACCAGCGCAGCGGCAGCAATGATCGCGCCGGGGAAGGCCAGTAAATCTCCTGATCTGGACCTCGCCGCCCGGACGACGACGAGCAGCAGCAATGCCTCCAGAGCCAAGCGCACCATCCAGGCGAGCGGCATGGTAGCTAGTGTGGGGCCGATCCCCTCGGCAGGCAGTCCGCCGGGCGGGAAGAAGGCCTGGGCCGGGAGCAGGAGCGCGTCGGCCACGAGCGCGATAATAGCCCCACCGATCGCGAGTCCACTACCGGTATCGGAAAGCACGGTACCGATCATCCCCAGCAGGAACCAGCCCGCGACCGCCGCGAGCCCAAGCAGCGATGCCCAGCGGAGCCCGATCGCCAGCACGGACGGATTGCCGCTCGCGGTCGCCGCGGCACCCGGAAGCCGCGATTGACCGACCCGGAACGTATACGTGCCACGCAGCGTGTGACCATCATCCGGCGAGGTGTTGGTCCAGCTAACGGTATAGATCCCATCAACAACGTCTTTGAGGGTGACGACCATGTGCTTCGGATCGGCGGCGTCCACCTTTGTGTCGTTGTTATCGACCCGTTCACGCCGGTCGTTGAACACCTCGATCGTCGAACGGGTCGGGTCCACCGCTTCGCTGAACCAGAGATCGACCTGACGTACGCCATCCGGCCGGAGCGATCCAGCCGACGGCTCGCTTCGGACCAGTTCGGCATGAGCCGACACCGGAAGGGCTAACGTTGCCTGAAAGATGAGTAGCATCAGCGCAATGAGGAAGGGAGACAGCCGTGAGGAACAGTTCGGCAATCGAAGATTCAAGTCCTGTTCGCCTATCCAGTGCCCAATCGTCTGACCGTCGGAACGCGGCCAGTGCGACCCGTGCTCACGGCGGAAGGCTACCATGTTAACGATTGTGTCAGCAATCACCGGCTGTCCGGACACCCGGCATCCGGGCTTGCCGATTGTGCTCCAGGTGGCGCAAGATTGCCGGGGCAGAGCCCGGCGGCCTGAATTGTTAGACGGAGCCGCGAACGGTCACCAGGCCAATGTGGAAGGATACGCCACGTGCCAGGTCGCTCCCGCAACATTCTCCGCGCGCTCACTGGGGGGCTGCTGGCCGGGTTCGCGGCCCTCACGTACGGCATCTTCATCGAGCCGCGCACCATACGAACCAGCCGCTATGCCGTGACCATCCCCGATCTCCCAGCCGACCTCGAAGGGCTCCGCATCGCCTTCCTCAGCGACTTTCATATTCATGGGCCGGGCGATAACCACCGGGCCACCACGCAGGCATTCGCGACTGCCGCGCGATTCCGGCCGGACCTGACGCTCCTGGGAGGCGACTATTTCGACCACGCCCGCTGGGAGGGTGGAGAGAATGCATTCGCCGATCTCCAGGCTGCCGGGCCGGTCTTCGGCGTTCTCGGCAACCACGACCTATTCCGTGGTGAGCGCCACGCGCGGGCGATCGCGCGGATTTTGGAGCAGTCGGGGGTCCGCGTGCTGCGCAACCAGGCGGTCCCGGCCCCGGTTCGAGGCGGGGAGATCATCATCGCCGGCGTGGACGATCCATTCACTCGCAAGGCGGACCTGCCGGCCACGTTATCGACGGTTCCGCTGGAAAGGTGCCCCCTCGTCCTGCTCGCCCACGCGCCGGTGCTGGCGGATACCGCACCACCCGGCGCGGCCGGATTGATCCTCAGCGGCCACACCCATGGAGGGCAGATCCGGCTCTCACCATTCAAGACCCTGACGCCCCTCGACATCTCCTGGTACCTCGATGGCCTGCGCGGCAAGCCACAGTCCCGCCGCCACCGAGGGTACCACTCGGTCCACGGTACGCTCGTCTTCGTCAGCAACGGCATCGGAACGACCCACTGGCCGATCCGGTTCCTGGCGCCGCCGCAGGTCCTGATCCTCGAACTCACCGCTCAGCCCGCCGACCCGGCGGCTCCCTGTGATTCCCCACGCCGCTATGTACAATCGTTGGCGGGAAGCCGCTGCCGGGAGAGGAAACCCGGCAAGCAACGGCCGGAATGGTGAGACCAACGAAGGATACGGAGCATGCCGGAAGAACCGATCCGGATACTGGCGATCGATGTGGGCGCGGGCACGCAGGATATCCTGGTCTTTGAAAGCGACCGGACGCCGGAGAATTGCGTCAAGCTGGTGATGCCATCCCAGACGCAGGTGGTGGGCGCCCGGATTCGCCGGGCCACCGGACGTGGCGTGCCGATCTTTCTCGCCGGGACGGTCATGGGGGGCGGTGCCAGCAGCGCGGCAATCGAAGCCCATCTCGCCGCCGGGCTACCCGTATACGCGGCGCCCGATCCCGCTCGCACGATCCACAACGACCTCGATCGCGTGCGAAAAACCGGGATTCAGATTGTCGATGAGCCGCCTACGGGTGCCGAGATCATCTGGCTGGGCGATGTCGATCTCCCGGCCATCCATTCCGCCTTGGAGCGCTTCGAGGTGCCGATTCCGTCGCTCTTCGCGATCGCGGCGCAGGATCACGGCTACCTCCCCGGCGCCGGGCGTCGCGAGTTCCGCTATGAATTCCTTGAAGGGGTGCTCGGCCAGGGGGGCGATATCCTCAACATGGTCTACCGCCATCCGCCCGAGTATATGACCCGGATGCGCGCGATTAAGGAGCGAGTTCCAGGCGCGGTTTTGATGGATACGGGTTCGGCGGCGGTGCTCGGCATTCTCGGCGATCCGCGGATCGCGCGCGCCGTCGACACCGAGGGCGCGATCCTGGTCAACATCGGGAACATGCACACCTTCGGGGTCGCCCTGCGCGGGCGACGGATCTACGGGCTCTTCGAGCACCATACCGGCGGCATCACACCGGACGTCCTCTCGCACCTGGTCGAGCGTCTTCAGGATGGGACCCTGACGAACGAAGAAGTCCACGAATACGGCGGACACGGCGCGGCCTTCGACCCTGACTACAAGCAGGCCGGACCGTTCAACTTCGTCGCCATCACCGGACCGAACCGTGGCATCGCGCGGGGGCTCAACTATTACGAGGCCGTCCCCCACGGCGATATGATGCTCTCCGGACCCTACGGTTTGGTGGAAGGGATGCTGGGGATACTGGCACGCGAGGGACACGACACCGGCTTGTCGCTGGTTGCGCGGTACTGACGGAGTGTCTTCCAGGAGAGGCCGGCGCGGCTAGGAAGCCCGCACCGCCAGGCGGTCGAGCAGCGACTCCAGCATGCTCCGGGCCGGGCTGGGCACCGCGATGCGCTCCAGGATGGCACGTGCTTCGTCGTGATACTGATCGACCTGAACCTGAATTTGATCTTCAATCCGGTACTGTTCGAGCAGATCCAGCACGCGGGCCACGGCCGGTTCACCGATCGAGTTTCCCTCGTAGATCGTCTCGAGTTCGGTAAGCTCCGCGCCGGAGACGGCCGCCGCCAGCGCGATGATCGGCAACGACTTCTTCCGCCGGCGAATATCATCGGCGGCCGGCTTCCCGGTGAGCCGTTCGGAGCCCCAAATGCCAAGCAGATCATCCCGGACCTGGAACCCCAGACCCAGTATCCGGCCAAAGTTCCGAAAGCCCTCGGTATCGCTTCCGGCGATCAACGCACCGGCCCAGCCGGCGAATCCCACGATCGCCGCCGTCTTGCCGTCGATCATCCGGAGATAATCATCGACACCGATATCCCAGCGATGCTCGAAGCCCAGGTCCAGCACCTGGCCTTCAGCAATCCGCAGGGTGGTGGCGTTGAACTCCACGGCGAGCCGGGTCACGATTTCCGGCGGCACGTGATACTCGGTCGACCGGAGCAGCGCGATCTGGCTCAACGCGAACAGGGCATCACCCGCGTTGATCGCTTGTCCTTCGCCCCAGAGCGACCACACGGTTCGCCGGTGGCGCCGGATCTCGCTTTGATCCTGAATGTCATCATGGACCAGGGTGAAGTTGTGGAGGAGTTCGATCGCCGCCGAGACCGGCACCGCTTGAGCCGGGTCCCCGCCCGCAGCCGAGCAGGAGAGAAGGCAGATCAGCGGGCGAATCCGTTTACCCGGATCAAAAGCAGCCAGCCGGAAATCGTCCTCCGCCCAGCCGAGGTGGTAACGCACCATGCCGTAGAGCGGCAAATCACGACCGGGGACCACCCCCAGCCCCAGAGCCTCCGCGGTGTCTACAACGTGCCGCATCAACCCTTCGACCGGTGCTAGCTGCTCATCCACGATACTGATGGCCCCTGACTCCCTCCACCAGACGCCGGGTTGCCCCACGTACCCGCATCCGTGTCTACTATAGCAGAATTGGAGGCTGTCACTGTTAGCCTTGCGGATAACATCCGACCGTTCACGGCAGGTACCCTCCGCCACAGGGGGAGTTCCGGTCTGCGTCCAGCGGCTCCTACGCCCACAACGGGCGGCTGGCCGTTAAGTCGAGTGATGGATGGGAAGCGGTGAGACAGTATCCGGGCAGTGCCACCGAAAATCCAGTGATGCAGCGGAGCGCGTCTGCTGGGATATCGCGGGGTGGCATCGCCGCTGATTCGCGCGTGGAAATCGCTGCCCTAACTGCGATCATCCTCGCCGGTATCGTCCTTCGCGTCTGGACCATGGCCCGCGCCAATTGGATGCTCGATGGGGATGAAGCCACGTTCGGCGTGATGGCCCTGCACATCCTCCAGGGCGACCGTCCGGTCTTTCTCAACGGCCAGCCCTATATGGGCGCCTTTCAGTCGTACCTCGGTGCGCTCGTCTTCGCCCTCGTCGGCGCGTCCCGGATCGCGTTCAAATCGATCGCTCTGTTCGAGTTCGTCGCCTTCGCCTTAAGCCTCTATCTTCTGGCGCGGAAATGCGCCGGACGGCGGGCGGCGTTGCTCGCGACCCTCTTCGCCGCGATTCCACCGATTTACGTCCTATCGGCCACCGCCCGCGTCTGGGGAGCCATGCTCGACGCGATGACGCTCGGCAATCTGATCCTTCTCCTGGCGATCGATGAAGCCTTCGCCACGTCACCGCCACGCCGGCCCTGGCTCCGCTTTTTCACGATCGGCTTGCTGGGCGGCTTCGGCTTCTGGCTCCACGGCATGACGCTGATCTACCTGGGAACGGCGGCGATTCTGCTCTTTTTCCGGGACAAGCGCGTGGTCTTCCAGCCCCGGCTCGTCGCCGCGGCCGCCGGATTCCTGATCGGCGCGGCGCCGGTCTTTGCCTACGCCATCGAGCACGATTACACGACGTTCCACTACTTGCTCGGCGTTGGACGTGCCGACACCAGCCGCCAATACCTCGCGGTGGCCTACCATTTCCTCCGGACCGATGTGCTGATGGTCACCGGTGTCGCCATGCCCTGGATGAGCACCCCGCGATGGCTCCAGGTGCCGGTGGTGCTGACCGTTGGTGGGGCTATGCTGGCTTTGGTCGTCCAGCGGCGCCAGGGGATCCTCGGCTGGTCGCGGCTGTCACTGCGCCACGGTCAGCCGGTGGACGCACTCCTGCTCTTTGCCGGGCTACTGAGCGCGGCGTTCGTATTCAGCGCGTTTGGGCAAATGGCGGTGGAGTTCCCCAATACCGATACCACCGGGCGCTACGCCGCGCCGCTGGCGTCGGTTATCCCGATCATCCTGGCCGCTGGAATAACCCGCTTGTCGGCCCGTTCGCGCCTGCTGGCGTTAGCCGTGACCGTTGCGTTCCTTGGCGCGTTGGCATCCGCCTACGTCCGCTCGGCACCGGCGGACATCTGGCAGTCTCCCTACTGGCGGTATCTGCCACCGTCCAACACCCAGCTCATCGCAACGCTCGACTCCATGGGCGTTGACGCGGTTTGGATGAACCACTGGGCGGGCACCCCATTGATGTTCGACACCCAGGAACGGATCAGCGCCGCCGATGACTACGATCTCTCCGTCGGTCATGGCTTTGACCGGCTGCCGGAGGCGACCCGCCGTGTCCGGGCGGCCGAGTTCCCGGCCTTCGTCTTCGTCACCGATCAGCCCACGCTCGAACTCGAGGGATGGCTCCAGCGCGCGGGAATCCCCTACGACAAGCGGGTCATCCCCCGGTACGTCATCATCCGGCCCCATCAGCACGTCGAGCCCGCCGAGGCACGGCCCTACCTCAGCTTCGACCGCTGACCTGAGCATTTGAGGGGGCTGAACCGATCGGGAAGTACCGAATTGCACGCCGACGTCTCCAGCCCGTTCGGGATCACCGACGAGAGACCGTGACGAGTGGCTGATCACGAACTCCTTCAGGGTGGACGCCCACCCCCATCGCGGATAGACATTGGCGACGGTGAGCAAGGCACCCCCAGTTCCGGTTGTACTACAGCGAGATGCTGACTCAAATCAAGCCGAGCATCGCCATCATCGAACGCTGCTCGATATCGCGTGGGTCGGATCACGCCGCTCTCGCTGAAAACTTGGCATTCACCCTGCTTCATATTCCGTCGCGCCGTGGTTCTCGAAGTGTTTAACAGCGTCGCTCGAATCGTCCTGTCCCGTTCCGCTCGTGATAGCATCTCAGGCACCGCCATGACTCATGTTCAGACCATCGAACTGCTCCTTGGGCTCCTGGCGATCATGACCGCACTTGCTTACGTAGCCCGCAAGCTCAGAATACCCTATCCCGTCTTGTTTGTCCTGGGAGGATTGGCTCTCGGCCTGACACCTGGCATTCCCCACATTACCCTATCCCCCGATCTCGTGTTGCTGCTCTTCCTCCCACCCCTCCTCTATTCGGCGGGGGTCTTCATGTCCCCACGAGCAATCCGTGTGCATTTCCGCCCGATCGCCCTCCTGGCAGTCGGCCTGGTTGTGGCCACCACGGCAGCCGTTGCGGTGGTGGCTCACCTAGCCATCGAAAGCCTCAGCTGGGCTACGGCATTCGTCCTCGGAGCGATCATTGCGCCGATCGATTCGGCGGCCACCCTCGCAATCCTGGAGCGGATTCACGTCCCCCATCGGATCGTCACTATCCTTGAGGGTGAGAGTCTCTTCAATGACGCCACCGCGCTGGTCATTTATCGGGTGGCGGTCGCTGCAGTGGTCACCGGGCAGTTCCCTATCCAACAGGTATTCCTCACTTTTATGGGGGGAGCAACTGGAGGCATTGTGATCGGGTTAGGGGTTGGTTGGTTAGCGGCCTGGATACAGAGACATCTCTCGGATCCACTGGTGGAAATCACGGCATCTCTCCTGATTCCTTTCGCGGCCTGGATCCCGGCTGAACTCAGCGGCACCTCCGGAGTACTGGCCGTCGTCACTGCCGGCATGTACGTCGGTCAGACACGCTACTCTCAGCTCCCGCCAGCCCTCCGCCTGCGGACCTTCTACTTCTGGGAAGTGCTCACGTTCGTATTAGAGGGCCTACTGTTCATCTTGATTGGCTTTCAGCTCCCCATTTTGGTGGCCGCGACCGCCGCCTTACCCATCCCCAAGATTGTCTCGTACACTACGATCATCACTTTGGCGACAATAATCGTACGCATCATCTGGACCTTCGGCACCGCCTACCTTCCCTGGACCTTTAGGCACAGTCGGAACCAGCAAGAGCCCGAACCATCTTGGCGGGAGGCAGCCATCGTTTCCTGGACGGGTATGCGAGGAGCGTTGTCATTTGTGCTTGCCTTGGCGCTTCCTGCCACCACCATGACTGGAGAGAACTTCCCAGCGCGTGAACTCATCATTTTCGTGACGTTCGGGGTAATCCTCATGACACTCCTACTCCATGGGCTCACGCTTTCCGCATTGATTCGCTGGTTGCGAGTGGCAGAGATCGCCGAAGCACGGGAAGAAGCACAGGAGGAGATGATTGCCCTGCGCAAGCTGGTCGAAGCCGCGCTGGCGCGAATCAACGAGCTAGCGGCACAACCAACGACGCCTAGGGTAGCGGTGGAGACGGTGCGCTCACAATTGCGGCACCAACTCCGTGACCTCAGCGATGAACTAAGCCAACAACACCTCGCTGAGGACATGGCTGTTCGACAGCTGGAGCTCGAGGCATTAGCGGCTGAACGCCGAGAAGCTGCCCGTTTGTACGACCAAGGAGTCATCAGCGACGAGGTGCTGAACCGGATTAAGCAGCACCTTGACCTGGAGGAACTACGACTCCATGAGGAGCAGAGCATTTTGCCACAGCCTCCGCGTTCATAAGTAGGAGTGGTACGCCGCACTGGTAGTTGCTTGGTCATCTCAAGGACTCGAACGCCAAGCAGCAGTGCGGGCGGCGGTAGACATCTGTAGGCCCGTATTGAGACTTGATACCGGTTGGAGAGCGCAACCCCATCCCGTGCGGCGAGCCCGCAAGCAAACTCCCCTCTCCCAGTCCTTCGACATGCTCAGGAGGGAGAGGGGACGGGAGTGAGTGCCTCCGCGCCTCAGGCTGATTCCTGGTACTCGACCGGATTTTCACCAACCGCGACCATGAGCGGCCGCCGGCCGTGATTGATCACATCCGCGTTGACGATGCACTTCCGGACACCATCCAGGGACGGGATCTCATACATCACGTCGAGGAGCACTTCCTCGATCGTGGTGCGTAGCCCACGCGCGCCGGTCTTGCGACGCATGGCCTGCTGGGCGGTAGCTTCGAGCGCATCCTGGGTGAACACCAGCTCCACGTCGTCCAGCTTCAGGATCTTCTGGTACTGCTTCACGACGGCGTTCTTCGGCTCCACCAGAATCCGGACCAGATCCTCGCGGCTCAAGTGGTCGAGAGAGACCACCACCGGCAGCCGGCCGGCGAACTCGGGGATCAAGCCATACTTGAGGAGATCGTCGTGCGTGACGTATTGGAGGACGTCCTCGTCAGGCGTCTGATCCAGCTTGGCCCCGAAGCCGAGCGAGCTGTCATGACCGATCCGTTTCCGGATGATCTCCTCCAGCCCTTCGAACGCACCGCCGCAAATGAAGAGGATATTTCGCGTGTCGATCTGAATATATTCCTGATGGGGATGCTTCCGGCCGCTTTGGGGCGGCACGTTCGCTACGGTGCCCTCGATGATCTTGAGGAGCGCCTGCTGCACCCCTTCGCCCGAAACGTCACGGGTGATCGAGGGGTTGTCCGCCTTACGCGCGATCTTATCGATCTCATCGATATAGATAATGCCGGTCTGCGCCCGCTGCACGTCTCCGGCCGACTGGATGAGCCGGAGGAGGATATTCTCGACATCCTCACCGACGTATCCTGCCTCGGTCAGCGCGGTCGCATCGGAGATCGAAAAGGGGACGTCCAGCAGCTTGGCCAGGGTTTGGGCGAGCAAGGTCTTGCCGCTGCCGGTCGGACCGACGAGCAAGATATTGCTCTTTTGGAGCTCAACGTCGTCATCCAGTTGCGCCGTGATCCGCTTGTAGTGGTTGTACACGGCGACCGAGAGAATCTTCTTCGCCCGGTCCTGACCGACGACATACTGGTTGAGCTGTTCGTAAATCTTCTTCGGCGCTGGGACGCGTGTCAGCGAGGGTTCCGGGCCCCGTGCTGGAGCCTCCTCTTCCTCGATGATCTCCCGGCACAACTGCACGCATTCATCGCAGATGTAGACCGCTCCGGGCCCGGCGATCAGCCGCCGGACCTCCTCCTGCCCTTTGCCGCAGAACGAACAACGATAATGAACTCTACCCCCGCGCGAACCAGACATCCCCCGAGTACCCCCTTGTGGTTGATGGTCCTTAGACGGTCAAGAGTTTTTGTGGCTCGAGCACGAAGTCGACGATGCCGTAATCCCGCGCCTCTTCCGCCGACATGAAGTAATCGCGCTCGGTATCGCGCTTGAGACGCTCAAACGACTGACCAGTGTGGTAGGCCATCAACTCGGTCAGCTGCGTTGTGAGATTGATCGTCTCTCGCGCTTGAATCTCGATATCCGGCACCGAACCTCGGAATCCCGAGGATCCCTGGTGAATCAGAATCCGGGAATGCGGCAACGCGAACCGCTTGCCTTTCGCTCCCCCGGCGAGCAGCACCGCTCCCATGCTGGCCCCAAGGCCCACACAGTACGTTGCGACGTCCGGCCGGATCATTTGCATCGTATCATAGATCGCCAGCCCGGCGTAGACGAGGCCGCCCGGGCTATTGATGTAGAGTTTGATATCCTGCTCCGGGTTTTCGTGCTCCAGAAAGAGCATCTGCGCGACGATCACGTTCGCGATCTGATCGTCAACCGGAGTGCCAAGGAAGATAATCCGGTCCCGCAAGAGCCGCGAATAGATATCGTACGCCCGCTCACCGCGGCTCGTCGTTTCGACGACCATCGGAATCAAATTTCTTGGGGATGTGAAATCATCCATCGCCTGGGTTCCCTTCTGGCGCACGCGAGGTGCGAAATCGCTATTCCTTTCCAGCGTTTTCCGCCGGTTCGAGTTCCGTTTCTGCCACAACGGCCGCCGTCGCCTCATCCTCAGTTTCCGCGGGCGCGCTCTCGGCGTCGCCCTCCGGCTCCTCGCCAGCTTCTTCCGTGGCCTCCGGCGGCGACATGATCGTGCGAAGCAGCTCGCCGCCCTCGCCCGATACTGGGCCGCGCCCCTCGGTCACGATATCCAGCAGCCGGTCAATAACCTTCTGTTGCCGGAGCTCTTCTTCGACCATCCCCTGGTAGTGCCCGCTGGAGTAGATCTTCTTGATTTCCTCAGGGTTCTTGGCGTGAGAGATAATATTGTTGATCTGGGCCAAGATCTCCTCATCGGTTACCTGGATCCCCTCGGCATCACCGATCGCCTCGATGATCAGAAGATTCCGGACCCGCCGCTCGGCCTCCGGCTTGAGCTCCTCAGTGTACTCCTCAATGGTCTTGCCGATAAAGCGCAGGTACTCGTCCAGGGTCGTGCGCTGCATTTGCAGCCGTCGCTTCAGGCGCTCCAGCTCTTCATCGATCTGACGGCTGACCATCGCCGGCGCGATCTCGAAAGTGGCGCCTTCAGACACCTTGTCGATAATTTCACTGACGACCTGAGAGCGCGTCTCAAGCGTCTGGCTATACAGCAGCTCTTTCCGGACCGCCGCCTTCAGCTCATCCAGCGTCTCATACTCACCGGCGGTCTTCGCGAGCTCATCGTTGATCTCCGGGAGCTCCTTTTTCTTCACGTCCTTGAGCGTCAGCTTGTATTGCAGCGTTTTCCCGCGGATTTCCGGGCTGATCATTTCATCTTGCGCATCGAAGGTAACATCGAACTCGCTGCTCTCACCGGGCTGGAGACGCTTGACCTGCTCCTCGATATCGACAAAGAGCTGGCCCTCGCCAACCACGAAGGTGCCATCCTCCAGCGGTTCGTGGAACGGCTCACCGGCGTCGAAGGCGCTCAGGTCAATGGTCACCTGATCACCATCCACCGGCGGACCCTTCTCTTCCGGTTCGACCCACAGCGCGGCCCGCTCCCGGATATCCTCCAGCACGGCATCCACATCGGCATCGCTAATCGAAACGGCTCGCGGTTCCATCCGGAGCGACCGGTAGTCACTCAGGCGAATCGTCGGGTACACCTGTACCCGCACTTTGAACGCGAACGGCTCATCCTGATAAATCGAGATCTCCGGCTCGGCCACCGGCAAGACTTTCTCCTGCTCTAGGGCACGCCGGTAAAGGTCTTCCATGATGTCTCGCTGGGCCTCAACGAGCAGCGTTTCCCGGCCGATCCGCTGTTCGATCATCGGCCGAGGAGCTTTTCCCGGACGAAATCCGGGAACGGTCACGCTCTGGCTGAGACGCCGGTAGACCCGGTCCTTGGCATCATCAAACTCTTGCTCATCTGCAACGATATCGAGCTCAACCGAGCTCTCAGGCATTGTTTCTACAGTAACTCTCACGCACCCCACCTTTGCCAGCTGATTGATTCAACGGCGGTAAGTATAGCAAGCCCTTGGCAAGCGGGCGAACAGCTAGTGACGGCGCCATCCGCCCGGATGTTGAGGTTGTCATCTGATCCGGCCAGGTTGCCGGGGACGGTTGACGACGGTCATTCCTTCGAACACGCTCTCCTCCAAAGCGGGTCCAATGTCCGGATGGGTTTCCCACCGGGGTCAGGACCCGCCAGGAGGAGAACATGACATGAGATTCACGGCAACGCTATTTCCCGGAGACCCGCCGCTCCGGATCGCCGGTCACTCTTGCTGGTCGAGCGTGAAGCCGGTCTGCTCCGGCGTTTCGACGTAGTCGAGCACCACGGTCTCGAGTGGCTCGACCAACGATTCCGGGATGATCATGACCGGCTCTCCGTTCCGCTCGAAGACCTGGTCGGACTTCCGCGGCGACGAGATGGCAAAACCGAGTTCGCCTGCCTCGGTCATGACCAGGGTGATGCCCTGCCCCTCTTCATGGGCGGTGGCATCACGGAGATCTTCCAGCTTTTCCATGGCCCGGTCGGTGATCTGCATCGTCAGGCATTCCTCTCTAGTCGGCGGTTGCCCATGGGCCCGCCTCCCGATTCGCCTCTGGGCCGGCAATAGTCGCAAAGCCTTGCCGGATTCATGCCACCAGGTTTGGACCAGGATGGAGTCATCCGGCTTCATTCGCTACACTATCGAGTGCGGGGCCCAAAGGGTGCCGCCCTATCAACTAGAGTCCCGGCACGAAAGCTTTCAGGCGGGTACGATGAGCGACGACTGGACGCGCGGTCTCTACCATCGTCAGGCAGTGGATCCCTTGGCTCATGGGAACGGCCAGGCCGGCCCATCCCCTGCCGATGAGCCGAGGATCCTCGATACCCTCCGGAACGGTGAGATCACCGACTGCCGCTTGATCCCCTGGGGGTCGAACTACACCTTCGCGGCGACCGTGAAGCCATCCGAGGGGTCGCCACTGGTGGCGGTCTACAAGCCACGGATGGGCGAGGCTCCGCTCTGGGACTTCGCGGAGGGCACGCTGTACCAGCGTGAATACGCCGCCTACCTCCTCAGCGTCGCCTTTGGCTGGCACTTCATTCCACCAACTGTCCTCCGCGACGGCCCGCACGGGCTCGGCACCCTCCAGCTCTACATTGAGCCCGGGGCCACCCTCCACGACCGTGGCCTGCGGCGGAAGCACACGGATGCATTGCGTCAGGTCGCGTTGTTCGATCTCCTGACCAACAACGCCGACCGCAAAGCCGGGCACTGCTTCGCCGGCCGCCACGACGGACGGCTCTGGGGCATCGATCATGGATTGACGTTCCACATCCATCCCAAACTGCGCACCGTGATCTGGGAGTTTTCCGGCGAGCCGGTGCCTGATGATCTGCTCGTCACGTTGCGCGCGGCCCAGCAGGCGCCGGACGGGGTCCGCGCCACCCTGGCGCCCCACCTCACCGCGAACGAGATCGATATGCTGTTCATCCGGATTGACCGGCTCCTGGCCAACCCAGTATTTCCGGTCCTGAACAGCCGCCGGAATATCCCCTACGGCTGGTAGCGCCGCGCGTCAGCCGCCAACCGGAATCTCCCGTTAGATCACCCAGTACCACTGGACGAACAGCATCGTCAGGAGCAACTGCACCGGCACGAACAACACGGCGACCACAGCCTGCTGCCAGCGGCGTTCGGTCCAGCGCGCCAGCAGGATGAAGAGCGGGAAGAGGACCACGACGTAGCGGGCCAGGCTGAGTGTCGGCATTCCAGCCACCCCGACACTCAGCGGCCCGAGCACCCCGGCCATGACAAACGCCGCGCCCCGTTGATCCCAGCGCCAGAGCAGCAGCGCCATGACGATCGCCCAGATCGCCGCCAGGGTATTGACGCCGTTCATTAGGGCCGACACCCCGTGCAGTTCACCCGAAACCGACAACTGGACCGATCGCGCCAAGGCCAGCGGCGGGAGCATCCAGGCATGATCCCAACCGGCGCCTTCCACGTGGACAAAGCGCAGCGGATCGCCAAAGCGCCACGCAAGGTAGGCCATGTAGCTCGCGATGCCCATCGGGATGAGCAGGAGAGGGAGGAGTCCGCGGCGCCAATCGATCTCGCGCCGGCGAATCAGATCGACGAGGCAGGGAACCGCCAGGATAACCCCGGTTGGCCGGGTGAGCGTCGCCAAGGCCCCGGCCAACCCAGCCGCGGCGAAGCGGCCTCGCTGCAGGCAGAGGAGCGTGCCCGCGCCGAGAAGGAGAAACAAGGACTCACTGTAGGCAGACGAGAAGAAGAAGGCGGTTGGGAAGAGGCTCAGCCAGATGATCGTTCGCCGGGCGATCGCCGGACCTCCCAGTGAAGCGGCGTAGAGCCAAACCAGCACCAGTGCGGCGGCGAAAAGGACATGGTTCACCATCGCGCCGAGAAAGTACAGCCACCCGTCCGGCAGGACGACCAGCAGGCCACGCACCAGCAGCGGATACAGCGGGAAGAAGGCGACACTTTGACCGTCGTCATAGCCCTGGCGCATGATATCGCCGTACCAGGCGCTATCCCAGCGCCAGCTCGCGTCAATGAGGGTGGACGCGCCGGTGTGCCAGGGCTCGTAGCTGTCACCCGCGTAGGCGGGAACAAGGTAGGGAGCGAGCAGCGCGGCGCCGTAGAAGAGAAGCCGGGAGAGAAGAAAGACGACGGTGACATCGACCAGGACCGTCCGAATTCCCTCCCAGGTACGTCGAAAGGTATCCTGACCCGGCGCGATCCCCGCCGGACTGACCGCCCGATGCGAGCCCATCGCTCCTCCCAGACGCGCGGAGCGAACGGGGACCGCGCCCGGCGCGATTCCCGCAACCGATGGTTCCAGCGGCGATCATGTCAGTGGGGAGCAAGTGAGCGGTCAAACAGATGTGATGCCCTCGTACCCATCCACCATCAACACCGGTAGTCGAGTGCTGATCTTCCCCGATTAGGTCGTTTGCATTCCGATGCTGACTCGCCGTAGAGGTATCAGTATACGCCATACGGTGTCTTGTTTCACCTTTTTTCTGCTGGGGAGCGGCGTTTGCCTCAGCCAGAAGGTTGTGCTGGTAGTCAAACAGAAGAGAGTCACGACTGTGGCAAGGATGGTGGCCCCCGGGTCAGGGCGACCTTCCATCGAGTTCAGCCTGGTAACGAAGCGAAGGGGTCAAAGTGATGCGTTTGCCACATCAAGCTGGAGCAGGACCCGCGTCGTACCCTGGAGGCGGCTGGTAGCCCCCAATCGCCTGCTGGACGAGCGCCGCGAACCGGATCGGGGTACGGTCCTCCAGGTAGGGGCCGATCGCCTGGAGACCAATCGGCAGCCCTTCGGTGTTGAGGCCAAAGGGGAACGCCGTAGCTGGCTGGCCGCTGAGCGTGGCGATCGAGGGGTAGAGACCGAGCCGGGCATAGGGGACGATTCGCCCATCCACCTCCAGCGTGTCCTCCATCCAGGGCATGCGCCGGTGATCGAAGGCGGGGACGATGGTCACCGGAGTCAGCAGGATATCCCAGTCGCGGAAGAAGGCACGGAAGGATTCCCGGTAGTCCTCGCGCCTGGCATGCCAGGCAAGGTAATCGGCGGCACTCGCCTCCAGCCCACCGGCAAAGGCCGTGACGAATTCATCACCAATCGCGCGCAGGCGGGAGGCGAGCCGGCGCCGCTCCTCGTCCGGCTGACCGGACGAGACCATGACGCTGAGCAGCGAGTTGTAGAGCCGGTAATGATCGCGCAGGTCACCGAACGAATCGGGGGATGCCTCTTTGACCGTAACGCCGGCACCGCGTAGCGCTCGAGCGAGCCGTTCCAGGGCATCCATGATCCCGGCGTCCACCGGCTGCCAATCGATCGCCGGCAGGATCGCGACCCGGAAATCACGCAGCCGTTCGGCCCGTGCCGGTGGCAACTCTAACCGCCAGGCGACATCCTCCCCGGCATCCGGCCCGGCAACGATATCGAGCGCCAGTTCGAGATCGCCGGCATCGCGGGCCAGCGGTCCCTGGACACCCATGACTCGCGCCGGATTTGGGAGCGGCCGCCCAGGAAAGTGACCGCTCCGGGGGCACGCGGTCTCGCTCGGCTTGTGACCGTAGACACCGCAGAACGCCGCTGGAATCCGGATCGAACCGCCGATATCGCTGCCAAACTCAAGTGGGGTCAGCCCGGCCGCGAGCGCGGCGGCGCCACCCCCGGTGCTGCCTCCGGGTGTACGCGTCTGATCCCAGGGATTATTGGTCCGGCCGAAGACCGGGTTATCGGTCTGCCAGTCCTGTGCCAGCGGCGGGACATTCGACTTGCCAACAATGATCGCGCCGGCAGCCCGGAGCCGGGCTGCCAATCGGGAGTCCAGCTCCGCCCGGTGTTCCGCATATTCCGGCACGCCCGCCGTACTCAACATTCCTTGGACGTTGATGCAGTCCTTGACGGTGAGCGGCAGGCCGAGGAGCGGGGCATCCACGCCGCCGGCACGCAGGTCATCCGCAACGGCAGCGGCCTGACGGGCCGATTCGTAGTCGCCGCTCACAATCGCGTTGAGCGCCGGGTTATAGCGTTCGATGCGCCGGAGATGCCATTCGAGCAGTTCCACCGCTGAGATGCGCCGCGCGCGTAGTGCCTCCAGCATCGTGATCGCCGGAGCAAACGCGTCTAGCCGCGTTGCCGTCATGTCTCGCTTCCTGTGCTAGCAGGCATGATCGTCCGGAGCCAGGGAACGGGCTCCCAGCGTAAGTCTACTCGCGAACGCCGCTTCCGGAATGCCGGGGCGCCCCGGCTACAGCGCGCCGAGAATGGTCCTAAACTGCTCCTCGGTAAAGGCCTTCATGGTCGTGGTGCGGACTCCAGCCTTGGAACAGAGCGACAAGAGGAACGCCGCGTAGGAATCATCATCCGGCGCTTCACTCACGAACACCATGTCGTAATCGCCCAACAGGAAGTAGATCTCCTTGAGCTGGCCACCCCTGTCTTGCAGTTGACGCCGCGCGGCATCGAGCTGTTGCGGGCTCTGCTTCACATTCTCAAAGCCCTGCTCGGTCCAGTTCAGCAAGCTCACGTAGGTCGGCATGGTCCATCCTCCACTACGGGTTAATGCCGGGGTGCGAAGCTTCTAGCCAAACCCGCAGCCCGTGTGCCGCCACGCATTCGCCTACGGATGCGACGTTCATACCCTGGGAGGGGTACGCGACTCGATTTCGGCGGGGGCCCGATCCGTAACATCAGTGGATCGGGTTAACCTGGAGTTTACATTCCGGCAGTATGGTGAAGACCGAAGCCCAGAGAGCCGGTACCACCGCCGCTCGTCACATTGAGGTTTCACAGAGCTGTACGGCTCGCCACTATCTTCCCTGACTGGAGAACCTGGTTCGCGCTCCCCGCCCACACGTGGGCCAGGTTCCCCCTGCCCCTTCGGACACTGAACGAACGGCCCTTACCACGCGGCACTCACCCCCGTCCCCTCTCCCAATTCTGGGAGAGGCTCCGTACGGGAGCGCGCTCAAACAGGCTTATTCCCCTCCCCTAGAATTGGGGGAGGCTCCGTACGGGTTAGGGGTGGGGGCTGTTAGGTAAATGCCATTTCCTGGCTCACGCCCGTGTCTTGCCGGGGCTCGCCGGCCGTGGCTTCGAGGTGATGGTAGGTTCCGGCTGCCGCCGTGGCGATTCTCCGGACAGCACCTCAAATTCCTCCTCCACGTTCCGTGCCTGCTTGGCAAGCGTCAGGAGATAGCCACCGATCACGAGCCCGGTGATCGCGAACGCAATGACGACGTACATCAGGCCGTTATCCATTAGCGGACCGCTCCTTCTGCTGCCAGGGTTTCTGCCTCTTCCCGCGCGTAGTAGAGATCAGCCACGCGATCCTTTGCCTGTTCAATGCGGAACTTCTGATACAGGAGATAGCCGAGCAAAATGGTGAACGCCAGCAAGGAGACCATGAGCGTCGTCAGCATGCTGGCGGGCATCGCCGCGCCGGACAGGTTGACGACGGCCTGGGGGTGCAAAGTGCGCCACCAGTTCACCGACATGTAGACAATTGGCACATCAACGAAGCCGATAATCCCGAGAACCGCTGAGTAACGCGCGGCCCGCTCCCGATCGCCAACGTAGGACCGGAGCATGAAGTAGCCCAGGTAGATGAACCAGAGGATCAGGGTGGAGGTCATCCGGGCGTCCCACGACCACCAGGTTCCCCAGATCGGCTTGCCCCAGAGCGAGCCGGTAATCAGCACCAGGCTGGTAAATACCAGTCCGATCTCGGCCGCCGCCCGCGCGAGCTGGTCCCAACCAGGGGAACGGCGAACCAGGTACATGATTCCGCCAATGAAGACGACGAAAAACGCGAGGAAGGCATCCCAGGCCATCGGAACGTGGATATAGAAGATCCGCTGGGAGATTCCCTGCACCCGGTCGCTCGGCACATAGAAGGCCATCATGTAAAGCGCGATCAGCATCGTCAGGCCGGCGAGCACGCCCAGCGCCCGACCTCTTCCGTCCGAACTACCGCGACGTGCATTCATCATGGCATTACTCCTCCACCACCCGGTCGAAGACGAGAAACGCAATTGTTAGGAAGATTACATCGAACGCACCCAAAAGGTTAAGCCATGGGATAAGGTCTCCCGTCTGATGCGTCAGGATCATCGTTGTCGCGCGGACGGTGCCGATCACCACCGGTAGCGAGATCGGAAAGAGCAGGACCGGCAGCATCACGTCACGCGCCCGCGTGCTGGCGGCCATGACCGAGAAGAGGGTTCCCAGGGCGGCGAAGCCCAGCGTGCCGAGCCCGAGCACCAGCAGCAAGGCCGGTTGCAGCACTGGGAGATTGAACAGCGCGCCGAAGACCGGCACGGCGATCAATTCGACGAGCCCGATAAAGATCAGGTTCCCCGCAAGCTTGCCGAGGTAGATCACCCCCCGGTCCACCGGGCAGAGCAGCAGCCCGTCAAATGAGCCCCGGTCACGCTCCAGGGAGACCGCGCGGCCCAGCCCCAGCATCCCGGCAAAGATGAACGCGACCCAAATCGCGCCCGCGCCGCTGGCGGCCTTGGCAACCGCGGCAGGCCGGTCCGGAGAGCCCGAGATCGTCAAGTCGAACGCAAAATTGAAGGTGATGATGGTCAGCAGGGCGAACAGGAACATCCCACCGAAGAGTTCCTTGGTGCGAACCTCGGTCAGGAGATCTTTCCAAACGATCGCGTAGATCTTGCCGAACGCACTCATGACCGGCTGCTCATCCGCTCCGCGATTTCATCCGCGTCAATCGACTCCGCCGGGACATCGAGGACCAGCCGCCCGCCGTCGAGCAGGAGCACCCGGTCCACCGACCGGAGTCCGAATTCGAGGTCATGGGTCGTCATCAACACGCTCCCACTCGCCGACGCCTGTTCCTCCAAAATACGCTCCAGCACGCCAATGCCGGAGCGGTCAAGACCGGTATCCGGCTCATCAAAGAGTAAGAGCGCCGGCCGGTGCACGATCGCGCGAGCGAGCGCCAGACGCTGCTGCATACCCCGTGAAAAGGTCCGTACCCGGTCTCCGCGCCGCCCGGCCAGACCCACCAGATCAAGCACCTCGCCGATCCGCGCCTGCTGTTCCGCCACGTCGTACATCTTGGCGAAAAACCGGAGATTCTCTTCCGCCGTCAGGTCGTCGTAGAGGTACGGTTGGTGGGCCACCACGCCAATCCGGCGGCGCGCCGTTTGGGCATTCCGGTCGACCGCCAGCCCGTCGATCAGGAGCGTTCCCTTGGTCGCACGGCTCAACGTCGCCAGGATTCGGAGCAACGTCGTCTTCCCGGCACCATTGGATCCAAACAGGACAACCCGCTCACCAGGCTCGATGCGCAGATCGATCGCCCGGAGCACCGGCCGGTTTCCGAATCGCTTGGTGATACGGCCGGCGAGGACGCGGGGAGTCTGGCTGGCCGGCACGGACGACGTGACCGGAGCGGAGGTCAATTCGGGGGAGCGCAGATCATTCACGGTGCCCGTCAGCCCGATCCAGCGTCCCGGCTGACTTCCGGGCAAGGGCCTGCAACTCGGCGATCTCACGATCGATCTTCGCGTTGAAGGTACCCGATTGCTGGTCCAGATCACGCAGCACCTCGGCCGCCTCCCGCATAAATCGCCCACGGGTGGCCTCATATTCCGACTGGGTAACCTTGCCCATCGAATAGTCGAAGTCGACGTCCCGGATCGCGTCCACCAAATACGACCGGCGCGCCAGGAGATCAGCCAGCGGGGCCGGTACCGGCGCCAGTCTCCGGCGGCCCGGCGCGACCAACGGCCGCAGCACGAAGGAAAAGACCACGACAGTCAGGGCAAGCAGGAGAATCGTGTACGTCATGGCGCCCGCATATCCGAATTCTCAAGATCCGTGAGAAACCGCTCCTGGTACCGCTTCAGTTCGGTATCCGATGGCCAGTCGCTGGTGGTGCCGCTGTTCTCGGTCCCGCCTGGCTTGGACCGGCCGCGCTTCTGGATCATGAAGGTGCCCAGGATCAACGCCCCGATCACGACCGCCGCCACCGGGACCCACCAGAGCGTCAGGACGAATCCACTCTTCGGCGGGTCACGGAGAATCCCGACACCGTATCGATCGACAAAGTAGCTCATGATCTGGTCGCGTGACTCACCGGCGTCCACCTTCTCCTGGATCACCTCGCGCATCTGCTGCGCGAGCTGGGAGTGGGAGTCTCGCACGCTCTCGCCCTCGCAGATCGGGCAGTTGAGCGAGTTCGCGATCTCCAGCGTCTGCGGGGAGAGCGTCTCCACCGCCGCAAGGCTCACGGCTGGAATCAGCGCAACGATTAATGCCAGGAGGAGCAACAACACCTTACGCTTCACGGAGCACCGCCTCGCGTACCGGACTCATCGCCCGCTGCCGCGCCGGAGCAGGCGCCGGCCAGAGCAGGGTGAGCATCCCGAATACATAGACCACACCACCGAGCCAGATCCAGTTCACCAACGGGTTGATGAAGACCCGGAGACTGACGGTCTGGCTGTTCCCGGTGGTATCCCACTGATCGAGGACTACGTAGACGTCATCGAGCCCGACCGACTTAATCCCCATCCGGGCAGTCGGCTGGTTCTCATAGTTCCGGTAGAAGAACCGGTAGCTCTCCAGGTCGCCACGGTGTACACCGTTTTTGGCGACGGCAAGCTTCGCGCCGATGACCTGCCCTTCGACCGTCATTCGATTATCGAGCCCCTGATAGGTCAGTGTATAGCCGCGAATGGTTGCCGTCTCGCCCGGATTGAGCGTGAACTGGCGCTCGACCTGGAAGAAGTGGGAGCCGATGATCCCAAAGGCCAGGAGCGCCATCGCGATATGGACGATGTAGCCACCGTAGCGTCGGCCATTCTTCCGCACCAGCATAACGACGGCACGCGGATAGCCTTCACCGGTGTTCCGGCGCCGTACCCGCGCTCCACGGACGTACTCCAGCACGACCGTTCCAAGGCCGAAGACCGTCACCGCGAGCGCGATGACCGGGATCGGGGCCCGCAAGAAATAGAGCAAGGGCGGGATCACGATCAATCCGGCCATGACCGGCCAGAAGAGGTTCTTCAGCAGCAGCCGGGGGGATGACTTCCGCCAGGCGAGCAACGGACCGATACCCATCAGGACCAGGAGCGCCAGCAGGATCGGGCCGTTTACCTGATCGTAGAACGGCGGCCCAACCGTGAGCTTGGTATCGCGAAAGAGCTCGCTCACCAGCGGGAAGACGGTGCCCCAGAAGGTGACAAAGGCCAGTGCCGTGAAGAGCAGGTTGTTGACCAGGAAGCCCGATTCACGAGAGACGACCGACTCGATCGCCCGGTCGCTCTGCAGCCCCGGTATCCGGTACACGACCAGCCCCACCGTGATAATGATGACCAGGCTGAGGTAGCCGAGGAACCAGGGACCGAGTGGAGAAACGGCGAACGAGTGAACCGACGAGATCAGCCCGCTGCGCACGGTAAACGTTCCGAATACCGACAGGATAAAGGACGCGACCACCAGCGACATGTTCCAGACCTTGAGCATACCGCGCCGCTCTTGCACGATCACCGAGTGGATGAAGGCGGTCGCGGTCAGCCAGGGCAGGAGCGCGACGTTTTCAACCGGGTCCCATCCCCAGTAGCCGCCCCAGCCGAGCACGTGGTAGGCCCACCAGGCGCCAAGCAGCAGGCCCACGCCCAAGATGCCCCACGAGACCAATGCCCAGCGCCGGATCGCGCGAATCCAGTCGCTCCCGAGCCGCCCGGTAATCAAGGCGGCCATCGCGAAGCCGAACGGAACCGTGAAGCTGGCGAACCCGGCCAGCAGGAAGGGCGGATGGGCCATCATGCCAGGGTCACGCAGGAGCGGGTTCAGCCCGACACCGTTGGTTGGCGTCAGCGCCGCGGGATAGAGCGTAAATGGGCTGGCGACGACGGTGAGGATCACCAGGAGAAAGGTTTCAACGGAAAGGACGGTCGCGGCCATATACGGTACCAGCGCGCGATCCCGCTGCCGGTGAAGCAAGAGGGCCAGCGACGAGAGGAGCCCGGCGATCATCGACCAGTAGAGGAGACTTCCCTCCTGGCCACCGTAGAACGCGGCCAGCACGTAGTGGAGCGGCATATCGACGCTGGATCGACCGGCCACGTAGACCAGCCGGAAATCATGCGTGACGAACGCCGTAATCAGCGATCCGACCGCCACCAGGATCAGCGCGGTAACACCCCACACGGCGCGAACCGCGCTATCGACCAACTCGGGAACGTTCCGCCGGGCTCCGATCACCCCGGCAAGGATGCCGTAGACTGCGAGCGCTAGGGCAATGATCAGCGCTCCGGAACCGAGCTGAGCCACGGGGAACCCCCCTTATCTAACTGGTGGCCGACTGGGTTGCCCCACCACCTGGAGCAGCCTCAAACTTTGAGGGACATTTGGTCGTAAGCGATTCGGCCTGAAACGTCCCATTGGAGTGATACGTGCCCTCGATCACCACCTGCGTGTTGTCGGCGAAGATGTCGGGGATCGATCCACTATAGGAGACCGGGATCGAGTGGGCGCCATCGGTGACGTTGAACAGAAGCGGCTGGCCGACATTCCCCTTGACGATCGAGCCGGGCTGCACATCGCCGCCGACCCGCACCACCCGGCCGTCAACCGATGCGGAACTTTGCTCCAACTCACCGACGGTCACAAAATAGGCCATCGTGGTGCTCTGCATGCCCTGATAAATAAGGAAACCGACCGCGATGAGGATCACGAATCCGGCAACGACCAGCTTCGGATTGAGCCATGGCATCCGCCGTGGTGCCGGGTTAATCATTACGCCGCTGCTCACGACGCCTCCTCTTCCACCCCTGTGCCGGTCCGTGTAACCACCAGGCTAGGGATCGTCACTTCGATTCGCTCAACGACTCCACGCCAACGGTCCGGATCGCGGGCCAGTCCGATCCGCGTGACCGGATACTATCGCTGTCCGATGCCGGTACTGTACAGGCTGGACAGCGTTACACCCAGGATAAACGCGATGGCTCCCAAGGAGAGCATCAGCCACGACCGGTCGATCATGGGCGTCCCGCCGGCCGCCGCTTTCCCTCCCTGGCGCTTGCGGCGCCGGAAGGATCTGGCCAGCCAGAACGCGACGAGCGCCGCCGCGATCTTGACCGCGAGCAACACCACGTAGACCGCTGTTCCCCGCCCATCGGTCAGGCGGTCGAACATCAGAATCACCCCGGTGGCGATCATAATCAGCGTGGCTATGGATGCCCACTCGCCAAACTCCCGTTGCACGTTTCGCGCAAACGCGCGGACATCACCATCACTATTGCGCAATTGCGGGCGCAGGGCCAGGAGATAGTATACGCCGCCGCCCAACCAAACCGCCGCCGCGATGGCATGCGCCACTCGCAGCAGTAACCGCGCCACCGACCCAATATCCACGCTTAAACCGCTTCGTTTCCATACATTCCCAATTCAGCCCTACGATACCATAGCCACGCCGGATCACACCGTTACGCCGAATAGCGCCGGTCACAGGCCATGCCGCGCCGCGAGCGGCGAAATCACCTGGTAATAAAATCGCTGGGCCGCGATGCTGAAATAAAAGAACCGGTCGGTCAGGAACAACGCCCCGATCAGGACCAGCGTGCCACCACTGACCGCCGAGACCGCGCGATAGTGCCGCGTCACCCAGCGCATCGCGCCGAGCGCCCGGCCAACCCCGACGCCGACTACAATGAAGGGAAGACCCAGGCCAAGTGAATAGGCCAGCAGGAGGATGGTCCCGCGCCCAACCGTTTCGGCGGCGCTACTGTAAATGAGGATCGATGCCAGCAACGGCCCGATGCAGGGCGTCCAGCCGAACCCGAACGCCATTCCGAGGAGCACGGTTTCCGACCGGGTGAGCGTCCGCTTCACCTCCGGGTGGAAGCGCCGTTCACGATACATCCAGGGCACTCGCAGGACGCCGATGATAAAGAGTCCCATCACGATCATGATGACGCCGGCTATCCGGTTGATGAGACGCCGGTTCTCGTCGATCAGCCCGCCGAGCGCCGACGCCGAGGCTCCCATGACGACAAACACCAGGGTAAAGCCGGCGACAAAGAAGAGGCTGGCCGTCAGGACCTTCCAACTGTTCTTGCTCGCGTTGGTGTCGGCGGTGATGGTCGTTCCCGAGATCAACGAGAGGTAACCGGGAACCAGCGGCGCGACGCAGGGAGAGATGAACGAGAGGACTCCCGCGAAGAATGCCGCGAAGATGCCGATTCCGGTGACGTCAGGCACGGCTGGTCAACTCCTTTAAGAGATCGCTGACTTGCTGGGTCGACTGGAGCTGGCCGGGAAACTTGCCCATCAACTTCCCATCCGGGGATATGAAGAAGGTCTCCGGGACACCGGACACACCATAGTCGATGGCAACCGCCCCATTTTTGTCCGAGCCGTTCGCGTAGTTGAGCCCATGATCCTTCAGAAAGGCTTGCGAATCCGATTCGAGGTCCCAGACCGCGATGCCGACCACCGCGATCTTGCTCGGATCGCTCGTCTTGGCGAGATCGGCCAGGATCGGCGCTTCGGCCTTGCAGGGCCCGCACCATGAGGCCCAAAAGTTGAGGACAACCGTCTTGCCACGGAACTGATCCAGGGAGATGTGACCGCCGGAGAAGTCGGTCAGCGTGAACTCCGGAGCCGGCCGGTTTCCAAGCGTGACGAGCGATCCGACGGTGTTGACCCGCCCTGGTCCCTCGACAACGCTTTTCTTGGGAGATCCAAACAGTGAATAACCGAGGAGCGCGAGAAGCCCGATGACGATGACCGCGGTAATCGCGGGAATCAAACGGTTTCGAATCGAGAAGCCTGAGCGCTCGCCCGACGGCTTGTCCTCGTGAGTTGCGTCCACCGGTCTGTCCTTGCGTTGTCCAGCGTTGCCGGCCATGGGCGAATCGAAGCTTGTCATCGTCAATTATCCTCTTCGCGACACCGAATGCAAGTTGACAGGCCGGAACAGCCGGTGCCGCCGGAGCTACCGAATCGATTCCGCGATCCTAAGCATATCCTCACGACTAAGGTCGAGACCGTAGGCGTCCACCACGTACGTAATGCCGCCGTTTTCCCAGGAGAGGAGCTTACGGTCCATCGTGCCATCCCATTGGAGCGCCGGCCCGGCATTCCCCTCGGATTTCCAGCCACCCTGGGCATACAATGCCGCCCGGCCGTTGACCCGCGCATCCTGGACTTCCGATTCCGGAACACCGGACCCCTCGGAAGCGCCCAGCGTTTCCCGGATAAACACGGTCCGTCCATCACCGTCGCGATACGTTATCCCAGCCGTCGAAATGGACCGCCTGGGACCGGACGGTGGCGACGTCAGAATGTAGATATCGGTCATCGCCAGCCCGTCCGGCAATGACGACGGAAGATAGATCGGAAAGGGAACGCGCCGCTGGGCCTCCTCGATGCTGGGCATCGAGATCAGCACCCCATTCGCCAGCAATTGCTCATCGATTTGGTCTCGCCACTGTGGGGCGCTCGGTACGACCGATGTGGAGCTGACAAGCGCCAAGCCAAAGCGTCGGAGCATCCCATCGATCCGCCCATGGGCGCTGGGAACCGACATCAATCCGAATACGACGGCCAGGACGGTAAGCGATAGCGCCGCCAGCACCGGCGTCCGGCTCCGGATCATTTCGAATCGTGGAACGAACCGGGCCAAGACTGAGCGGCGAGGCCGCGGAGATGGGACCTCGGAAATTTCGGCACGGATCGCTCGCCACAAATCGAGATCGCCGGGAACCTCCTGCTCGGCAATCTCTCGCAAGTGATGTGCGAGCTGTTCGTCGCTCACCGGTCCACCTCGTTCGCCTGCGCCGGTTTCAACAGGAGCCGGAGACGTGCCCGAGCCGCGTGGAGACGCCATTTCACCGTTCCGGCCGGACAGTCCAGTTCTTCGGCCATTTCCGCCTCGCTCAAATCGAGAAAGTAGCGCTGGACAATCACCGCGCGCTGAGCCGGCGAGAGCGCTCCGAGCGCCGCCCAGACGGCTTCGCGAGATTCCGCCTGCTCCACCAGATCCTCGGGCCCGAGTCCCGGATCGGCGGGTAGATCGCCAAACCGGTCCTCCCGGTCGTCCACCGTCGTTTCGAGCGGCACCAGTCGCTCCCGGCGGCCGGCAGCTTTGATCGCATCGTTGACGACGCTGCGAAGAAACCAGGGTCCGAACGGCCGGGACGAATCGAACTGGTGAATCCGTTCATAGGCCCGCACAAAGGCAGCTTGCACGATATCCTCGGCCAGATGCCGGTCACGCACGATCAGGTAGGCGGCACGTACGGCTTGCACCTGGTACAACCGCACCAGCAGCTCCAGCCCGCTGATATCACCCCGTTGGAGGCGGGCTATGGCTTGCCGTTCGTCCATTAGACTCCCTGCGCTTCGCGGTCCGTTCAGGACCGCTACCGTTACTATCCCCGGATGGGACAAAAGGTTTGATTCCGATCATAGCCGTTTGCCTATGCCTACGTTTCGCTGGGCCCCCCGGTTTTGTGCCCGCCTACCCCTTGACATCCACTTCTTTCTCGATAGTATGTAGGACACCTACGGATATTAGCTCGGGTAAGGAGAATGGAGGCAGAACTCATGACGACCACCGAAATCCCCGGCTACCGGTATGGCGATCCAGCCCTTGCGGCTTCGCCGATCGGCATTGATGACCTGGAGCGGCTGAAGGCAACCCTGCTCTTCACCGACGATGACGCCGCCGCTCTCCGGCGAGCCGGCGATATCCTGGCCGATCAGGTCGAGGATATTCTCGATGTCTGGTACGGCTTCGTAGGGAGCACCCCCTTCCTGCTCGATTACTTCTCGTCCGGCGCCGGGCCGGATGGCAACTACCTGGCGCGGGTGCGCGGCCGCTTCGGACAATGGATTCTGGATACCTGCCGCGCCGAGTACGATGAGACCTGGCTCGCCTATCAATATGAGATCGGCCGCCGCCATATCGATGGGAAGAATGCCACCGATGGCGCCGTCGGCACTCCGGCGCTCGTGAACTTTCGCTACCTGAACGCGTTGATATATCCTATCTACGCGACCATCCGTCCCTTCCTGGAGCGGGCGGAATCCGATGCCGGGATGGTCGACCGGATGCATCAGGCTTGGCTGAAGGCGGTTCTCCTTCAGGTAACCCTTTGGAGCCAACCCTATCTACGCGAGGGGACATTCTAGATCCATGAGCATATACGATCCGCAGCATCGCCGCGAGAGTCCATCCGCGCGGGTCGGCATGGCGATCCTCCGCATGAGCCAGGCAGTAAAACGACTGAGCCTGGCGGAAGCGGAGGAGGAGGGTTTGACGCCGGTTCAGGCGCAAACCCTCTTGTTCGTGCGCCACACCAAGTCGTTTGTCACATCCATCGGCCGTCTGGCGGCGGCGCTGAGCACCACCCACGTAACCGCGGTCGGCGTAGTGGATGGCCTGATCCGCCGCGGTCTATTAACGAAGGACCCAAGCCCGTACGATAAGCGGGTTACCCTCCTTCGCCTGACCCCGGACGGCGAGCGGGTCTGCCAGAATCTCGATCGCTTCGGGCATACACTGGAGGAAGCGCTCGGCCAGCTTGACGAGGCCGACCTAGCCGCGCTGGAACAGCGGCTCGGCGCGCTGGTGTGGAGCTTACGGGCCGCCGGAGCACTTCAGGTCGCCGAGCCATGCCGGGGCTGCGTTCACTTCCGTGAGAACGCGGCGCCGGAAACCGCCGAGCCACACCACTGCCAGCTCATCCAGCGGTTCATTACTGAAGAAGATTCCCGGCTCGATTGTCCTGATCACACCCCCGTATCCAGCTCGAACGGTATCGCTCCTTCCGGCGGTCACGCCATGGACTGACCGGCACAACCACCCCCGTTGCTATCCGGTCACCGATTCGCGTACGCACGAGCACCGATCGCCGTTACGTCGAGCGTCCCGCTCTACCTGGCCGGACGACGACGAACCCGCGCCGGGGCGCGTATCGCGCGATGCTCATCGTGGACATCCCACGAAGCTTTGGCCTCCTACCGCCAACGACCCAGCCTCCGGGCCGGCTCGGCACAAATTGCAACGTTTTTGTAACACCAAGCCCCCAGACTGTTATGCGTTTGAAACGCCCCCGTCACTAGTCTGTGAACAAGAGTGAGACCAGGAACCTTTCCCGTATGCAGGAATCGTGACACGACTCACTTCGATGTTCTTGAAAGGAGACCAGAGTATGTCATTCGCGCAGGAGCTCACCATTGCCCTATTAGTCTTATTCATCGTCGGAAGTCTGGCGACGTTCATCGCGCTGGGCAAGCACTACGGTTTGTTCCGCGAGGAAAGCCACTAGAGGGCAAGGCGCGGCGGTCTTGCCTACCGCCTGTTGAGGCGATCGCGAGAGGGTGCGGGTAAGGCTCTCGCGGGTCGGCTTCACCGGACGAAACAACCACGGCGTGAGTCGTGCGCGGCACGTCACAATCCAGCGCATGAGACGTTCGACTCTCGGGTAGAGGACCTAGTGTATCGATCCAATTGATGCTTCTCCCTGGCTAGGCCAGATACTCACGCGCACCCATCAACGGAACGGTGTAGGGCAATCGCATCGGCGTGGACTTGGACTGTGCTGTCTCCACTGGGCGGACATATTTACCAGTTGGGCACGGCGTGGATGGGGACCAGGTACCATATTCGGCTCGAAATTCGCTTTGGTGCGATTGCCCTCTCCACACGCGGAAACGGCGTTGACAGGCCTCCCCTCGTCTGCTAGAGTGATTCCAGTCAAATAGGCGATGACGGGGAGCAGTAACGCGTCCCAGGGTCTAGCGAGCCGGGGAATGGTGAGAGCCCGGCGCCAGTTGAGCGCGTGAACTCGTCCCAGAGCCGCCGGGGTGAACGATGATTGCCAGTAGTCCCGGCCGGGTAGCGACCGTTATCTCGCGTCGAGTGGGCACTGCGCCGGTGAGCGGCAGGTGTCAACAAGGGTGGTACCGCGGGCGAGCCCCGTCCCTTCTGGGACTGGGGTTTTTTGTTTGCCTGAATCTGGTTGGCGGGACAATGCTGCACGGAGAATTTCGACAATTCGGTCTCCTGCTCGCCCTTCCCCGGCCCCTCGGAGGGGCCAGAGGCGCGTTGGGAGGTTGCCTGCCCTAGAGCATGGCGTGTGATCGACTATGAGCCGGCCTCCCACTTTTGGGGGCCGGATTTTTTTGGCCAGGGCGACGAAGAAAAGGAGTAGAACCGATGACTGACCGGCTGAGGATCTTCGACACCACCCTGCGCGATGGCGAACAGTCGCCCGGCGCGACGATGACCGTCGACGAGAAGATGGAAGTCGCGCGGCAACTGGTACGCCTCGGCGTCGATATTATCGAAGCGGGCTTCCCAGCCGCGTCACCCGGCGACCTGGCCGCGGTACAGGCGATCTCGCGGGAAGTTCGGGGCGTGACGGTTTGCGGCCTGGCGCGGGCCAACGTCTCCGATATCGACGCGGTATGGGAGGCGGTCAAGGAGGCCGAAGACGCGCGGATTCACACCTTCATCGCGACCTCGCCAATCCACATGCAGTACAAGCTCCGCAAGACCCCGGATCAGGTAGTCGAGGCGGCCCGCGCCGCCGTCGCCCATGCGAAGAGCTACGTCAGCGACGTCGAGTTCTCGGCCGAGGACGCGACCCGGAGTGACCGGGACTTCCTCTGCCGGATCTTCGCGGCGGCCATCGAGGCGGGCGCCACGACGATCAACGTCCCCGACACCCTCGGCTACACCACGCCGTCGGAGTTCGCGGAATTGATCGGCTATCTCCGAGCGAACACCCCAGGATTCGAGAACATCATCATCAGCGTCCACTGTCACGATGACCTGGGCATGGCGACCGCCAACACCCTGGCTGCGATTCAGGCCGGCGCCCGGCAGGCCGAGGTCACGATCAATGGAATCGGCGAACGGGCCGGCAACACCTCGCTGGAAGAGGTCGTGATGGCGCTCAACACGCGCCGCGACGCCTTTCACGACATCCGGCCGCGCATCGTCACCGCCCAGCTGGTCCCGACCAGCAAACTGGTCAGCCACGTTACCGGCATGGTGGTCCAGCCGAACAAGGCCATTGTCGGGGCGAACGCCTTCGCCCACGAGTCCGGAATTCACCAGGACGGGATGCTGAAGCATCGCGACACCTACGAGATCATGACGCCGCAGTCGGTGGGCTGGGAGGCCAGCCGGCTGGTTCTGGGCAAGCATTCCGGCCGCGCCGGATTCACCGCGCGATTGAAGGAACTGGGCTACACCGACCTGAGCCAGGAGCGGATCAACGAGCTCTACCGCCGCTTCATCGACCTGACCGATCGCAAGAAGACCGTCACCAACGCCGACCTGATCGCGATCGTCGAGGCGGATTTGCAGCAAGTGCCAGAGCACTACGCGCTCGTGAGCTGGCGGGCTCATTCCGGTAGCGATGGACAGGCCGAGGCCTGGGTCAAGATCAGCGCCGGGGGCGTCGAGCGGGAAGCGTCGGCCACCGGGAACGGCCAGGTCAACGCGCTCTTCACCGCGATCGATCAGCTCGTGGAGCGCTCCTGCACCCTGGAGTCATTCCACATCGACGCGGTTACGCCGGGAGAAGATGCTCAGGGTGAGGTCAGTGTCCGCGTTAAGTGCGGCGGACAGGTCTATAATGGACGCGGCGTGGCGACCGATATCGTGGAGTCCAGTGTTCGCGCCTATCTCATGGCGATCAATCGTGCCGCAGTGGCAACGGAGGTGACGGTCTAATAATGGGTCAGACTATGGCGGAGAAGATCCTGTCACGTGCGGCGGGCCGGCCGTCAGTGACTACCGGAGAGATCGTGGAGGTCGATGTCGATCTGGTGATGACGAATGACATCACCGCCCCGCTCTCGATTTCCGAGTTCCGGAAGACCGGGCTTGAGCGCGTTTTCGATCCCCAAAAGGTGGTCATGGTCCCGGATCACTTCGTGCCGGCCAAAGACATCAAGGCGGCCGAGCAGGCCAAGGTCATGCGCGAGTTCGCTCGTGAGCAGGGCACGATCTACTTCGAGATCGGCCGAGCCGGCATCGAGCATGTCGTCCTGCCGGAAAATGGTCTGACCCTTCCTGGACAGGTCATCATCGGCGCCGACTCCCATACCTGCACCTACGGCGCGTTCAACGCCTTCTCGACCGGCATGGGCTCGACCGATATCGCCGCCGCGATGGCGCTCGGCACCACCTGGGTCCGGGTACCGCCGACCATCAAGTTCGTCTACACCGGCGAACTGCCCGAGGATGTCGGCGGAAAGGACTTAATCCTCTACACCATCGGGCAGATCGGCGTCGACGGCGCCCACTACGCGGTCATGGAGTTCACCGGCGAAGTCATCGACAACCTCCCGATGGATGACCGGATCGCGATGGCGAACATGGCGATCGAGGCTGGAGCCAAGACCGGCATCTTCGCCTTCGATGACAAGACTCGCGACTGGCTGACAGCCGTCACCGACAAGCCGCTGGAGCCGGTCGCCAGCGATCCGGACGCCGTCTACCAGCAGGTGATCGAGTTCGATGTGTCGAACCTCAAGCCGCTGGTGGCCCTGCCGCACCTCCCATCAAACGTCCACGCGGCGGATGAAATCACCGATATGCCGATCCATCAGGTGGTCATCGGCTCCTGCACCAACGGCCGGTTGAGCGATCTCCGCGAGGTGGCGAAGATCCTTGAAGGGCGCCAGGTTCATCCGGATGTCCGGTGCATCGTGATTCCCGGCAGCCAGGAGGTCGCCAAACAGGCGACCAAGGAGGGGCTGGCCGACATCTTCATGGATGCCGGCGCGATCTTCTCCACATCCACCTGCGGACCCTGCCTCGGCGGCTACATGGGTGTACTGGCAAAGGGTGAGCGCTGCGTTTCGACGACCAACCGCAATTTCCGCGGGCGTATGGGCCACCGGGAGTCCGAGGTCATCCTCACCGGGCCACGGGTCGCGGCAGCCAGCGCGATCCTTGGCCGCGTCGGCTCGCCGGCGCAATTGTAGAGAGTTCAGGAGCAAGAGCGGCATGCAAATCAATGGGAAGGTCTGGAAGTTCGGAGATGATATCGATACCGATGTCATCATCCCGGCCCGGTACCTGGTGACGATCGATCCGGCCGAGTTAGCCACGCATTGTATGGAGGACATCGACCCGGAGTTCGCCGGCAAGGTGCAACCGGGAGACGTGATCGTGGCCGGGAAAAACTTCGGCTGCGGATCATCCCGCGAGCACGCGCCGATTTCGATCAAGGCAGCCGGGGTCCGGGCGGTGGTCGCGGAATCGTTCGCCAGAATCTTCTACCGGAATGCGATCAACATCGGTCTGCCGGTGATCGAGGCGCCTCAAGCGGCTCAAGAAGCCGAGACCGGCGATCTCCTTGAGATCGATACCGATAAGGGGAACGTCCACAATACCCGCACTGGCAACACGTATCCCTCCACGCCCTACGATGCCTATGTGATGGAGATCATCCAGGCGGGCGGGCTGATGGAAGCCGTCACCCGGCGCGTCCAGGCGAAGCGGCAGGCCCAATGACCGGGAACCACTTCGAGATCCTGCTGCTTCCGGGCGATGGGATCGGCCCGGAAGTCGTTGACGAGGCCCGCAAGCTGCTGGAAGCCATCGGCCCAGCCGTCAATACCAGCTTCGCTTTCACCACCGGGCTGATCGGCGGCAGCGCCATCGACGCCCATGGCACCCCGCTTCGTGACGAAGAGATCGAAACCGCGCTGAACTCCGACGCCGTGTTCCTCGGAGCGGTCGGCGGATTCGCCTGGGATCATCTCGGGAAACAGGATCGCCCGGAAGCCGGGCTGCTCCGCCTGCGCAAGGCGTTGGACCTGTTCGCCAACCTCCGGCCGGTCAAGGTCTTCGACGCGCTGATCGACTCCTCGCCGTTGAAGCCGGAGATCGTGCGAGGCGTCGACCTGATGGTGGTCCGGGAGCTGACCGGTGGCCTCTATTTTGGCCAGCCATCGGAGCGAACAACCGACAGCCAGGGACGCCGCGCCGTCGATACCCTCCCGTACAGCGAGCAGGAGGTTGAGCGGATCGTGGACCTGGCCTGCCGGCTGGCGATGGCCCGGCGAGGACACGTCACCAGTGTCGATAAGGCGAACGTCCTCAGCACCTCCCAGCTCTGGCGCGAGGTGGCCGGCGAGGTAGCGACGCGCTACCCCGACGTGGCCCTGGAAAACGCACTGGTCGATTCATGCGCGATGCGACTTATCAGCCAGCCGCGTGCATTCGACGTCCTGGTCACCGAGAACCTGTTCGGCGATATTCTGAGTGATGAGGCGGCGGTGCTGGCCGGATCGCTCGGAATGCTCCCGTCTGCCAGCGTACATGGCGGCCCGCCGACCCGACCCGGAAGCACCGCCAAGATGTTCGGGCTCTATGAGCCGATCCACGGCTCGGCCCCGGATATCGCCGGAAAGGGGATCGCCAACCCGATCGGGACGATCCTCAGCGCGGCCATGATGCTCCGCTTCTCGTTCGGTCTTGCCACTGCCGCCGATGCGATTGAAGACGCGGTGGCGGCCACGCTCGAAACGGGCTACCGGACGGCGGATATCGCCCGAGCCGGGCAGGAACCAGTCTCGACCGCCGAGATGGGCGCGCAGATCCGGAAGCGGGCGCTGGGCCAGCTCCGCGGCTGAGCAGACCGGGGAGAGGTAGGTTCTTCATGAAACCATGCGCGCCACAGGTGCAACCCGGCCAACCGGCACCCGATTTCACGCTACCCGACGCCGAAGGCCGGGAATGGCATCTCGCCGACCTCCAGGGTCGCCCGGTCGTGCTCGATTTCCTGCGTCACCTCTCCTGACTACCCTGCCGCGAGCACACGTCGCAGTTGCGACGTCACGAGCCGGAGTTCCAGGCGCTGGGTGCCCAGGTCCTCTACATCTCGGCCGCGAACGCAAAGCGTGCCGCCTGGTACGCCCGTGATCTCGGACTCACCGCGCCGGTCCTGCTCGACCCCGACCGCAGTGTCTACCGCGCGTACGGACTCCAGGAAAGCCTGCGCGGATCGGCGCTGTCGCCCGGTGTCTGGATCAGCTATGCCCGGCTGCTGGCAGGCGGCCGTCGCTTCCCCGGCGGCGGACGGCCCCAGGAGAACCCGCTGCAAATGGGTGCCGATTTCATCGTCGGGTCCGATGGCCGGATCGTCTACGCCTACTGCGGCTCCCACGTCGCCGACCGCCCGGATGTCTCGACCATGCTGGCCGTCGTGCGCTCGTTCGCTGCTCGTAGATGACCTGCGCTTCCGATTTCCGGCCGGGTTCACCTCACTTCCTAACGTGAGCATGACACCTTGAATGCTGGTGGGAGATTGTCTTAGGCACGAACGCCTCAGTCGCCGGTTATCTGGGCTTCGCGTACTCCGACATGCCGGTAAAGTCGACGCTCACGACCGGCTCGTTTCCTATGACCCAGCCATCGTGGCCCGGTGGGATCACAAAGGCGTCGCCCGGCCCTATTTCAAGCTCGGTCCCATCGTCCATCTTGATCATCATGCGTCCCGAGATCTGATAACCGGTGTGGGCTGCCTGACAGCTCGCGGTCCCCGCGATCGGCTTGACATCCTTCGACCACTGCCATCCCGGCTCGAACGTCGCGCGACCGACGGTCACGTTGTCGATTCGCACCACCTCAAGTTTCCCGTTCGGGAAGGTGCGCGTCTCGTCCGGGGTGTCGAGGCATTTTTTCTCCAGCCTTTGCATACTGGTGGCCATGTGCAATTCCTTTCCAGTCAATTGCTGATAGCGACCATTGACCGTAGCTGGAGGTCACCTCCTACCTGTTCCTCTGGACCCAAGACACCTGCTTGATGGACCTAGCGCTCGAGGGTTCTTAATGGCATTGCAATGATGTTATGTTCAGCATCCTCCGCTCGGAATACCTTGTCAAGATGTCTGTTCGCCGAGATTTGAGGGGCAACGGCACCGCCAAAATCGGCGGTATGCGGTTGGCAGGACCGCGTCAGATGGACGAAAAGGGCCTTTAACCGGCTGCTGAAGTCCTCGGAACCGCGACGGGAGCATTCTCACGAACGCGTGGTCCCGGCGGTTATAGCCCCGCGCGGTCTCAGAGCAACGAGATGGCCGGGGCCAGGAACACCGCGCTTACGAGTCACGACCGCTCAACCCCCGTCGCGTAAATTCCTATGGCGCACCCCAGGGGAGGGAAAATCCGAGTCCTTCAGCCTGCGGTTGGCTGCGTCCGGCGGCTCAGCCACGTATACTCCAGGAAGCCGGACGGCCAAGCGAAAGAGCGACGCGACCGTCCGGCGTTCAGGGGGACGCATTCAGAATGGTGTCGAAAACGGACGAACCAACGATCAGCAAGGCCGAGCAGTCTCGGGAGTCGCGGGAACTTCCGCGAGAGAGATTGACCGGCGAGATCGACATCATTATCAACCCGACCTCCGGCAACGGCCGGGCAGGACGCGCCTGGCCCGCGCTGAAGCGGCAGATCGAGGCCATGGGGCTCATCCCTCGTGAGCACCGGACGGCGGGGATTGGGGATGCCACCCGGATCACCCGCGAACGCCTCTGCTCGGGAGCGCGGGAGATCGCCGTGGTCGGCGGAGACGGCACGCTGAATGAAGTCGTCAACGGCTTTTTCCATGACGGCATCCCGGTCGCGCCGGACGCCACGCTTTCGATCATCCCGTGCGGCACTGGGCGCGACTTCTCCCGGATGCTGAAAATCGCCGGTCCAGAGCGAGCGATCCGCCTGCTACCGGTCAGCGTGGTTCGGCCGATCGATGTCGGGCTGATCCGCTATCGCGCGGACGGCGAGAACCGGTCCCGGTGCTTCATCAATGTGGCTGACGTCGGGCTTGGCGCCGAAACCGCCGCCTGGATGAACCAGTCATCCAAGGCAGCCGGAGGATTCCTCTCCTACCTCGCCGGAGTGATCCGGACGATTCTGGTCTTCCGTGGACGCCCGGCCACGGTCATTGTCGACGATGAACTGATCCACGAAGGCCCGATCGGAATGGTCGTCCTGGCGAACGCCAGCTACCTCGCGGGTGGCATGCGGATGGCCCCCGCGGCATCTCTGACCGATGGACTGCTTGATGTCCTCGTGCTACGCGATGTGCCGAAACGCGTGTTATTGACCTCACTCCTGCCGAGCGTTTACCGCGGAACGCACATCCAGCATCCAGCGGTCCTCCATTTGCGGGGTAAAAAGATCGACGTACGGTCTCCAATCCCACTGCCCTTCGAGGTCGATGGAGAGCAGCCCGGCACGACCGATCTGCTAGCAACCGTGCTCCCTCGCACGTTGCGCGTGCGGATGCCGTACGCCGCGACTGTAGAGGACGGTTGACCCGACCGCGCGGCGTTTGAGAGAATGCGTTGGGGGCATCGCATCCAGCAACCGGACACGTGAGGGATGTCCCTCCGTAGTGACTGTGGCAACAGAAAGTGGGTGACCACGCGATGAAAGTGCAACCGGAGCAGACACGCAAGTTAGGTGAACCGCTATCCGTTGAAACGTTTACCGTGGTCAGCGACTACAGTTCGCCGACCGTCCAGTGGTTCACCGAGGGGCTCACCCGGGAAATGCTCCGGCATGGGCACGAGTTTCTCGAAAAGCCGGCGCCGGATATCCGGCTGGTGATGAAGGTCATCGATATCGCCAACCCTCAGCCCTACCGCCGCAAGGCGCAGGCGACCTTCGTCGTCGCGATCGTGGAACTCCCCGAGCCGCCGGATGAAATCATTCCCGCCGGCTATCCGCTGCTCCTGCATGCGCTCGCCAACGTGGCGATCTTCTTGATCCACACCGGTGACGGCCTGGAGGCCCACTTCATCACCATGGAGCAGGGGCACTACACCGTTCCGCTCGATTCCGGTAATGACACCTTCTTCGCCCAGATTTACGAGCGGGTCGAACCGCTGGCCTCTTCCCAGTTGGTCATCAACAACGTGTTCCGCACCGATCTGGAAGAGGAACTCTGGAACGGGGATGAGATTACCGAGCAGATCAAGCGGGCCGGCAGGCGGCTCGACCAGATGGATCTGCTGCCGGCGCCGTTCCCGATCGACAAGCTGCTGAAACCGAAGGAGCTCCGCCACGTCATGCGGCTCGCCGGTATTGGCGGGCTCAGCTACGGCAACCTGAGCGCCCGCAAAGACCGCAACCGCTATTGGATGAGCGCCAGCGGCGTCAACAAGGGCAAGCTCGACGTCATCGGCAAGGATATCCTCCTCGTCTCCGGATTCGACCCCGAGACGCCGGCGATGATCCTGAGCGTCCCGCCCGATATCCAGCCGCGTCGTGTCTCGGTGGATGCCATCGAGCACTGGATGATCTATCAGGAGCATCCGGATGTCGGCGCGATCCTCCACGTCCACGCTTGGATGGATGGCATCCGCTCAACCGAGATCAATTTCCCGTGTGGCACCTATCAACTGGCGAACGCGGTCGCCGAGCTCATCCGCCAGGAGCCCGATCCCAGCCGCGCGGTTATCGGACTCAAGAACCATGGCGTGACGATCACCGGGACCAGCATGGATGAGATCTTCGAACGGGTCGGGGACAAGATTATTCCGCAGGTACCGATGTCGTAGCGGCGCCGGTGCCGGATAAAGACTACAACTCAACCTGGGGCAGGGGAATCGAGTGCTTGATGCCGTGGCGATCATGGAGGCACCCGATGTTTGCCGCAAGCCTACCGAGGGCCATGCATACCGTCGCCGGCGCGGCGGTCATCTATGCCGCTGGTAGCTCCCCCTTCCTGCTCTATCGCCTGCCGCACCTGCGCGCGCGGAAACAGGCGTTTCCCATAGCCACGGTGGTGGTCCTCGCCGGCACCGCCATCGTCACCGGCCTTCAGCTTATTTACCCCGAAGTCCTGAACGCGCTACGGCGGAACCCGAGCGCATTGTCAGCGGGCGAGTGGTGGCGCTTGATAACGCCGATCTTCGTTCAAGCCGATGGTTGGCCCCAGATCATGTTTAACTTCACGGGAATCGCGCTCGTCGGGCCGGTGGTTGAGCGAATCTACGGGAGCCGTCGCTGGCTGGTGCTCTACTTCGTTCCCGCGCTAGCTGGTGAGATCGCGGGCTATGCTTGGAGCCCGTACGGTGCCGGCTCGTCACTCGCGCTTGCCGGTTTGGTCGGAAGCCTGTTCGCGTGGCTGCTGTGGCCGAACCGCCAACTGCCGGTCGTTACTCGCCTTCTGGGAGCCCTCGGCCTGACCGGAGCAGTCGCGCTCGCGTTGCTCCGCGACATCCACGGTCCCCCCGTGATCGCCGGAGCCTGCATAGCCGCGCTGATGCTGTGGCGGGATTCGCGTGAGCCGGACGTTCCGCCGGTGATGGTGCACACGGGCCGTGGCGGACGGCGGTCGGACGAGGAACCTGCTTAGCGGGAATCGAACGCGAAGACGGCCTTGATCACCCCGCTCTTGCCCTTGCTCGTGACGGTCTCCAGCGCGCGCCGGTAATCGGCCAACTCGAAGCGATGCGTCAGCAGCGGCGCGAGGTCCACCCGGCCTTCCGCCATCAGTTTGAGCGCCAGGGCCAAGGTCGGGATTCGCTCCCCCTCAAACTCCTCATCGGCGTAGCAGAAGCTGCCATGAACGCGCACCTCGTTCAGCCAGATCGGCGTCCAATCCACTCCGCGCGGGCTGGCGGCCAGCCCGACCAGCACCATGGTGCCGCCGGAGCTGGTGAGCCGGAGTGAATCATCGACGGTTGACGGTGAGCCGACGCACTCGTAGACGATATCGATGCCGCCGAGCACGATCTGCTTCCCGATGACCGGCTTGAGCACGCGCGCCCCGGCGGCCTCGGCGACCTGGTGGTAGAGCCCGGTGCCGCGCCTCGGCCGGATGATGAGATCGGCGCCGAGCCGCTCGGCCATCGCGACCTGGAAAGGATGCCGGGCGGTGATGAGCACCCGCGCGCGTGACCCAATCGCCCGGATAGCCGCGAGCGTCAGCAGACCGATGACCCCGGCGCCCACGATCAGCACCGTCTGATCATCGCTCGGCCGGTTCCGGAGCACGGCATGAAGCGCGACCGCGAACGGCTCAGCCAGCACCGCGGCCTCGTCGCTGACGTTGTCCGGCACCGGGATGATCTGCGATTGATGGGCGACAAAGGACTGGCTCCAGCTCCCGCCGGTATCGCAACAGACGCCGATCAGCATCCCCGGCGCGATCGCCCCTTCCCGGAAGCGCTGGCAGAGGTTCGTCTCTCCTTGCGCGCACATCTCGCAGGGGTCGTTGAAGCCACGGGCGGCGCACGCGAGGAGCGGGTTGACGACGACGCGCTGCCCAACGGATATTCCTTGGACGGCGGCTCCGGTCTCGGCAACCACCCCAACGTTCTCATGGCCCAGCGTGAAGGGGAATGAGGTAAAGGGTGAGGACGAGGGGCTGCTATGGAGCAGGATCAGCCCGAGATCGCTGCCGCAAATCCCACCGTAGCGGGTATCGATTCGCAGCCATTCAGGAGTCGGCAGCGGCGGCGGCGATACCTCGGCGAGCCGCAAGCAGGCAAGATCGCTCCAGAAGATCGCCGGGTAGCCCGTGCCGATCAGCTTGGACAAAACGTAGCGCGGAATGCTGTCCGTGAACTGCAATGCCTGCATGGTACTCCCTCGCCGGAACCGGAGGACATCCCCGCGTCCCCTCTGCTATTGCGGAGAGTGTACGGTCTCGCCGGTGGGTTGTCGATGACGCGGGAGAATGCGGAAATGGAACGTCCGGTAGGGCCGGTATGTTATCCTCAGGGTAAGCAGGTTTGCCGGACGGCAGCACCATCGGGGGTCGCTCCTTAGAGCATCGCCGCCGAAACGGCATCCACCAGCGGAGGAGACGATCGCCTGCTTATCCCTGTTCCGATTGAGATTACAGGTATCCGGGCCACGTACCCGCCGCCGGCAGGCGCGCCGGTGCTTCCAACCCGGCGCGAACCGGGCGAAAACGCTCGTCGCAAGAAATCCGCTGCCGGTGCCTTCCCGTGTGCCGGTTCGCCGCAACCACACGGGGCCTGAGAGGAGAGAGCCTTGGCCAACCGACTGAAGAACGAAACCAGCCCATACCTGCTGCAACACGCCGACAACCCCGTCGACTGGTATCCCTGGGGGAAAGAGGCGCTGGCGGCCGCCCGGGAACAGGATAAGCCGATCCTCCTGAGCATCGGCTACTCCTCCTGCCACTGGTGCCACGTGATGGCCCATGAGTCGTTCGAGAACCCGGACATCGCGGCCATCATGAACGAGAACTTCATCAACATCAAGGTAGACCGGGAGGAACGTCCGGACCTCGACGCGATCTACATGGCGGCTGTCCAGATGCTCTCAGGGCAGGGCGGCTGGCCGATGACGGTCTTTCTGACGCCGGATATGCGGCCGTTTTACGCCGGAACCTACTTCCCGCCGGAAGACCGGCCCCCGATGCCGGGATTCGCCCGCATCCTCGATCTCGTCGCCGATGCCTACCGTGATCGCCGGGAAGATATTGACGAGACCGCCGAACAGATCTCGGACGAGCTCAACCACCACTTCCAGGCCGCGATCGAAAGCCTGGCCATTTCGCCCTCGATCCTCGATGATGGCGCGCGGAAGCTCGCGTTGCAGTTCGATCAGTCCAACGGTGGCTTCGGCAACGAACCGAAATTCCCTCCCTCGATGTCACTTGAGTTCATGCTGCGGACCTACGTGCGTACCGGATCCAAACGCGCGCTGGAGATGGTGACCTTTACGCTCGACCGGATGGCACGCGGGGGCATCTATGACCAGATCGGTGGCGGGTTCCACCGCTATTCGGTCGATGCGATCTGGCTCGTTCCCCACTTCGAAAAGATGCTCTACGACAACGCGCTGCTCGCGCGAATCTACACGCTGGGCTACCAGGCCACCGGAAAGGACCTTTACCGAAGGATCGCCGAGCAGACGTTCACGTATGTCCTGCGGGAAATGACGTCGCCGGAAGGCGGATTCTATTCGGCGCAGGATGCCGACAGCGAGGGGGAGGAAGGCAAGTTCTATATCTGGACGCCCCAGGAATTCGAGACCGTGCTGGGCCGCCGGGACGCTTCCATCGCGAAACGCTACTTCGGAATAATGCCGGACGGCAATTTCGAAGGCAAGAACATCCTGACCGCTCCCAGGGAGCCGGAGCGCATCGCGGAGCAGTTCGGGATCTCGCTCGAAGAGCTGGAGAGCACGATCGCGGAGATTCGCGGCAAGCTCTACCAGGCCCGTTCCACGCGGGTCTGGCCGGGGCGCGACGATAAGGTACTGACCGCCTGGAACGCCCTGATGCTCCGGTCATTCGCCGAAGGGGCCACGGTGTTCGGGCGCGCCGACCTCCTCGAAGTGGCGGTCCGCAACGCTCGGTTTATTCGCGACAACCTCTACCAGGACGACCGCTTACTGCGGACCTATACCGCCGGGCAGGCAAAACTCAACGGCTATCTCGAAGACTACGCCTATCTGATCGATGCCCTGCTGTCGCTCTACGAGGCGACCTTTGACGCGAGCTGGATCGCCTGGGCGCAAGAGCTGACCGATACGATGGTCAAAGAGTTCTGGGATCACGAGAATGGCGGCTTCTTCAGTACCGGGACCAGCCACGAAGAGCTGGTGGCCCGGCCGAAGGAGCTCTTCGACTCGGCCACGCCCAGCGGCAACTCGGTCGCGGCCGACGTGCTCCTGCGCCTGTCTCACCTGCTGGGCCGGAATGACTACCGGGAACGGGGGATGGCGGTGCTCGAAAAGCACGGTATGCTCGCGAAGGAGTACCCGCACGGCACGGCGCGGCTGCTACTCGCCTATGACTTCGCCCTGAGCAGCCCGCGTGAGATCGCGCTGGTTGGCGATCCCTCCGCTGAGGCCACCCAATCGCTGCTCGCCGTCGTCCAGCAGCCGTACCTGCCGCACAAGGTTGTGGCATTGCGGCATCCTGGACGGGCTGATGAAGCGGCGATCATCCCGCTCCTGGAGGGTCGAGACGAAATCGAAAGAAAACCGGCGGCCTACGTCTGTCGCAACTTCACCTGTGAACGGCCGGTCACCGAACCGGCTGAGCTCGCGGCGCAGCTTGGCATCGAGATTCCCTGACGAGGAGACTCCTCTTCCGGAATATTCCGGACACGAAGAAGCGGCCGTGCGGCCCGGCCGCTTCTCCAGTGAGGAGGAGAGGAATGAGCGTTGTATTCAACAATCAGGCAGTCTCCAGAGTGATCCGGTGACATGCCGGTTGGGATCGGTGAGGCCGCGCATCCGCCACGTTGGGAGGATGGAGCAGCGATCAAGACGGTACGGAGCTACGGCCTCTCCGTCAACGCGAGGGTCCCGGTACACCCATGGCAGATGCGGCTAGCGACCATGTGACTCAGTGTGTCTGCCGGGGTGCTCCCATCCCAAGCACGGTTTCGCATTATCTATGCCCGAACATCCCTCGCATTAGATGGAACAAACAGAAGGCCCGAAATAATCCCGAAAACAAGCGGGAATGACCAAGCAGGATACCATGACCACTCAACCCCACACCTTTGTGATCGGAACCGCCGGCCATGTCGACCATGGGAAATCGACGCTCGTCCGAGCGCTGACCGGCATCGACCCGGATCGTCTCCGAGAGGAGAAAGAACGGGAGATGACCATCGATCTCGGGTTTGCCTGGCTCGCCCTACCCTCCGGCCGGCAGGTGAGCATCATCGATGTCCCCGGTCACGAGCGATTTATCAAGAACATGCTGGCCGGGGTCGGCGGCATTGATGCCGCGCTGCTGATCGTCGCCGCCGACGAGGGGCCAATGCCGCAGACGGACGAGCATCTGGCCATCCTCGACTTACTGCGGATTCCACGGGGACTGGTCGCCCTCACCAAAACCGACCTGGTGGACGACGAATGGCGCGACCTGGTCATCGAAGAGACCAGGGAAAAGCTCCAGGGAACCATGCTGGCCGAGGCTCCGATCCTCCCGGTCTCGTCGGTCACCCGCGAGGGATTGGATGCTCTCCTGGCCGCGATTGACGCGATGCTCGACGCGATACCGCCGCACAGCGAGACCGGCAAGCCGCGGCTCCCAATCGACCGGGTATTCACCGTCGCCGGATTCGGAACCGTGGTGACCGGCACGCTCACCGGTGGGCCGCTCGAAATCGGGGAAGAGGTGGAAATTCAGCCGGCGGGCCTGTGGAGCCGGATACGAGGGCTGCAAAGCCATCGCTCCAAGGTTGCCCGCGCGCGGCCCGGCTCGCGTACCGCGGTGAACCTCTCGGGGCTCGCGGTCGAAGATCTGGCCCGTGGACAGGTGCTCACGACTCCCGGCTGGCTCGTGCCGACCCGGCTGCTCGATGCCCAGATCCGGCTGGTACCGGACTCCCCGGTAGCCCTGGAGCAGAACGACGAAGTGGATGTGTTTATCGGTGCCGCCGAATTCCCGGCACGGGTCACCCTGCTCAACGCCGAACGCCTCGATCCGGGACAGGAGGAGTGGGTGCAGCTCCGCTTTCCGGAGCCGGCGGCCGCGGTCAAAGGCGATCGATTCATTATCCGCCGTCCGTCGCCCAGCCTGACGATTGGCGGCGGAGTCGTGGTCGATCCCCACCCCCACCGGCACCGGCGCTTCCGACCGGAGGTCGTGCGGGCGCTGGAGACCCTGGCATCGGGGACACCGGAGGAGATCATCCTCCAAGCGCTCGGCCGTGAGCCGGTTGAGGTACGCCAACTGCTCAAACGCGTGACGATACCGGAGGTCGACGCGCGGGCGGCCCTCACGGAGCTGATCGCGGCCGACGAGGTCATCGCGCCGCGCCGTTCGATTCCGGCCGCCAACGACTACGTGATCGCCGCCGCCGGCTGGAATCAGGTCACCGGACAGATCCAGGCCATGCTGGCCGCCTATCACGCGAAAAACCCGCTCCGGCGCGGGATGGCGAAGGAGGAGGTGAGAAGCCGGACCGGACTTCCGGCGCGGGCATTCGAAGAGATCGCCAGTCACGCAGCTGACCTCGGATTGCTCGCCTATGAAGGCGATACGCTCCGGCTTCCCGAGCACCGGATCACCTTCACCCCGGAGCAGCAGCGAGCAATCGACCGCTATGTCGCCGCGCTCCGATCGTCGCCCTACGCTCCACCCTCACCGGCTGAGTTCGGCATCCAGCCGGAGGTCGCGATCGCGCTCGCCGATACCGGAGCCGTGGTCCGCGTCGGCGAAGGGGTGATCTTCGCGCGTGATACCTTTGCCGACATCGAGCGGCAAGTGCTGGAGGTCATCGACCGGCAGGGGAGCATCACCCTGGCGCAGTTCCGCGATCACTTCGGTAGCAGCCGGAAGTATGCCCAGGCCGTGCTGGAATACCTCGATCAACACCGGGTAACGCGCCGGATCGGAGATGAGCGAGTCCGTTATGCCCACGCCTGACCGCGCCTGCCCGATCTTTCTCTCCCCACACTACGATGACGTCGCGCTCTCCTGTGGCGGCACGGTCGCGGCGCTGAGTGAGTCCGGCGAGCATCCGTTGATCATCACCTGCTTCGGGGGCTCACCGCCCGGCCCGCTCAACGATTTCGCCCGCGACATGCATGCGAGATGGCGGGTAGACGCCGGTGAAGCTATAGCGATCCGGCGCGCCGAAGAAACCTGCGCCGCGGACGTGCTTGGCGCTGGAGTCCACTGGCTCGGTTTCCCGGACGCGATCTACCGGGGAAGCCGCTACACGTCGGACGACGAGCTCTTCGGTACCATCCATCCCGACGAGATGGATCTCCCCACCGAGATCGTGATCGCGCTCGAGGTCGCGTTCGCCCGGCTCGGCGTACATCCCTCCCGGATGTACGTGCCCCTGGGGATCGGAAATCACGTCGATCATCAGCACGTGGTCGAGGTCGGCCGGCGCTTTTCCAAGCGGGGACACGAGGTCTTCGCCTACGAGGATTTCCCCTATGCAGGTGATCCGGGAGTGGAGCACCGCGGCCGTGCGTTGGCCGGGGAGGAGCCGGTCACGCACCTGTTGACAGCGGAGCAACTGGAGCGGCGCGTGGCCGCGATCCTTTGCTACCGCTCCCAGCTCCCGGTCATCTTCCGTCACCAGGGTGATCCCGCGGAATCGACCCGCCGCTACGCGACGGCAAACGGGACCAGCCGCCCGTGTGAGCGCTTCTGGCCCCTGCATGCGTCGCCTACTCATCCCTAGCCAGCCCGGCGTGATGTGGAAGGCTTTCCCTACTTGGGCTCGTCCACCGGCCGCTCGGGAGCGGTTCGCGGCGGCTCGACGGGTGCGGATGGCTCGACCGAAGTCGGCGGCTCGACCGTAGCGCGCGGTTCGGCCACGGGAGTCGTCTCGATCACCTCATCGGTTGGAGGCTCGGTGCCGCTCTGCTGGCGCCGCCACCGCTGATAGGCACTCACCGCGTCGTCCGCGATCCGGAACGCATGCTCTTGAGGCCGGTCCACCGGCTTCGAACCTGCTGTAGCCCCATCCGTTTCACTTTGTACCCGCTGGACGTACTCCCGGGCCTGATCCACACGCTGCCGCATCTCCTCGGTGGCCTCATTCGCGCGGCCCCGCATCTCGCTCCGATCCCAGAGCCGGGATTCGGCCTCCCCGCGTTCCACCAAGGTGCCTTTGGGGAGGAAGGCCCAGAGCAACAGGTAGACGATCGCAAGAACCCCCTGGGTCGCCAGCGTCCCAATGATGAACGCCGCGCGATAGAGCCATGGGCTCCCTCCGAACGTCTCGGACAATCCGCCGCAAACGCCGCCAAGAATGCGGTCGGAATCACTCCGGTGCAGCTTATTCATCGGTCCGGTCCTTTCCTACGCGGCCGTCCGAGAGCAAGGTTCGCGCCACGCCTGATCGCTTCCCTGTCCTAACAAAACGTGCCGGCCGTCACCACGCCCGGCAGCTGCATGCCACCAATGCGCCAGCCTTTCCAGCGTTCCAGCGCCGCGTCGCCAGCAATCTCAGCATCTATCAGGTGTGCCAGGGGAATTTCGAGCTGGCTTCGAAGAGCCCAGAGCTTGTCCTAGCCCATCACATGGATGATGAGCGAGGTAGCGGTCACCTCAACTCGTGCCATCGAAGCCCTCTCCTCACTCATTCCATCCAATCGAGAGGGTAGGTCACAGAAACGCCAGGCGTCGCCGTACCTTCGGCGGACGCCGGACTCGGACCAACGATTGATGACGGGCTCGACCATGTTCCGGGTATGGGGACCAATGCGTTCGATCGTCACGTTTTCAACCCCGCTCCCGGCTTCAAGACGAGGAGGAAGGCGAGAAGGCCGATACCCGCGATGACCAGCGTCAGGCAAATAACCTTTCCCTTCACCGTGGTGCTTTCCCAGGACGCGCCAAACCCGCCAACCACTAGTCCGAGACCGAGGCCCAGGGCAATCTCGGTCGGTGATAGATCGATCATGGTGTTGCCAGTCGTGCTGGACGAGCCTCTGGTGTCCACCATGCCCAGCACGCTGAGACGACTGTTGTGATCCGACCAGGCACCGATCACGCTCCACTCATTGCAACAGCTTCATCGTTCGTCAACGCAAGGATGCATACGACGATGACGTAGCACAGTGCGTACGCGGTCTCTAGGCTTGCTTCATCATGAGAAGCAACGAGAGAAAACCGGCGAGGTTGCGGAAAGCATCCCGGATCGGTACAACGCCGGAAGAGGTTGGATAACTGGCACAATCCCATCCCACGAATAATGGGGTGTTGGACCAGCGACTGCATGCTGCCGCAAAACCAGACAAACCGTGTACGCTTCAAGCTACGGCAACCGGTCAGCAGCCTAAGGAGGGCGCGATGATGATCACGGAAAACGTACGGGAATTTCTCCAGCAGCCGCGGTTCGCGGTCGTAGCGACGATCAACGCCGACGGGAGTCCGCAGCAAACGGTCCTCTGGTATGAACTCCAGGGCAGCGTGATCATCATGAATACCACGGCTTACCGCCAGAAGACCCACAATCTGGAGCGAGACCCCAGGGTGAGCATCTGCGTAGCGGACGGCTACCGGTATGTCACCATCACGGGGCGGGCCGAGCTGATTGAAAACCAGGACCAGGCGCAGAAAGATATCGAGCGATTGGCGATCCGGTACCTCGGGGAGCAGAGGGGACGATCCAGCATGGCCGAATTCAGCCGGCAGCCGCGAGTCACCATCCGCGTCCCCATCGAACATGTCCACGCCTACGGGATCTAGCGCGGGAAACCGCGAGGGGAGCAATCAATCAGATGGCGGCCGAACTGCGGGTGCTTGGCATCGGCAACGTCCCGGAAGCCCGACCTGGGGATGATGTCAGCGATTTGATCGCCACCGGCGTCCAGCGTGAGGGACTAGCGTTGGAGCCCGGTGATATCGTCGTCGTCACCCATAAACTGGTCTCCAAGGCCGAAGGCCGGCTGATCGACCTCCGAGCCGTCGAGCCATCCGCGCTTGCCCGCCAGTTCGCCGGGCGGTACGGCAAAGATCCCCGGCAGGTCGAGGTCGTGCTGCGTGAGAGCGCCCGGATCGTCCGGATGGACCGTGGGCTGATCATTGCCGAAACGCACCATGGCTTCGTTTGCGCCAATGCCGGCGTCGACGCCTCGAATGCCGCCGGGAGGGAGATTGTCACGCTCCTGCCGCTCGACCCCGATGCCTCGGCCGAACGCATTCGTCGCGGGCTAAGCGAGCGGTTCAAGGCAGAGATCGCGGTGATCGTTACCGATTCATTCGGCCGTCCCTGGCGACAAGGAATCGTCAACGTCGCGGTCGGCGTTGCCGGGATGACGCCCTTGCTCGACTACCGCGGTCAGCTCGACGAGCACGGCTACGAGCTCGGCGCCACGGTACTGGCGGTCGCCGACGAGGTCGCCTCGGCCGCCGAGCTGGTGATGGGCAAACTCGATCGCCGCCCGGTCGCGATCATGCGCGGCTACCCGTATCAGCCGGGCCAGGGCGGCGCGAAAGCGCTGATCATGGAGCCGGAGCGGGATCTCTTCCGGTAGACGGAGCGGCCTCCACCCCAGCGGCCCTCACCCCCGGCCCCTCTCCTAATTCTGCTTAGCGTTACCCATATCTTTTTAGTGGAGGGGTAACATGCGGGGATGCAAG
>CADEOZ010000014.1_pt1 | contig 68571 bp, 56 predicted proteins | sample 7288031 | NCBI WGS metagenome assembly CADEOZ01 (sample SAMEA6638613, study PRJEB37532) | metagenome | isolation source: wastewater | place: Germany | collected 2017-05-22 | reverse complement strand
ACCATCACGAGGCATCCTTTCGTTCAGCGCGGTCCTTTCCACGCGCCTTGCACCATCCGCAGTAGCCGGCCGATAGCTCCTCAGGTTTGAGTGTGATCGTGCATGAGCGGCATTTGTCGGGATGCTCGGACGGCTGCCAAGTGTCCCGGCTGCTCCATAGATGGACAGCATCTCCCATAGATGGACTCGTATTTGGGTGTCTATCTATGGCATCTATGGGGGTGGGTTGTCCATCTATGGCCGGTGGCAGCTCCCACACAAACGCCCCGCCAGGTCCGAACCCTTCCCGGCGCTTGGTCACTCCTAGGTCTGTCTTCGCCCGGCGTAGTGTCTTTTCGTTGATACCGGCTTCCCGTGCCTGTCGCAGGATCTCCTTTGCAGCCACCGGGCCTGATGCCAGGACATCCCGCAGGAAGTCGATTGCCTCTTCGCGCGCCGTGCGTTCCTCATCGCTGTGCGGCTGGGATACTAGCGCATCGGCCGTGTGCGTCGTCACGCCTTCCCACACGACGTAGCCGGCGCCGTTCGTGTGGCCTTCCAGCCGGTAGGCCAGGGATGGCGGTGGAGGTCCGAGATTGCATTTCGTGCTGGCCAGGATGCGCAGGTTCTCATCGTCGGGATGCTTGGCAGCCAGGAGGCCGGAACGGGCAGCGCCCACAATCCCGATGCTGCCACCGCCGCGATAGATGGCAGAGCCGCCCATGGCCTTATTCAGATGCCTTACCAGCACGATAGCCGCGCCGGTCGCTTCACCAACCTTGGCGAGCGGTGCGAGCGCCCGGCGTACGTCTTGGTCCCGATATGAGTTTGTCTTCGCGCCAAGGTAGGCCATGATGGGATCGATCGTCACCATGGCAACGTTGTGCCGCCGGATCAGTTCAGCCATCAGGCCGATATCTTCGGGCAGGCTCGGCAGTAGTTCCGAGCCGTCGTCATCGAGGTTGCAATCCCAGATGATGACGCGTTCCAGGTCCGCGCCGGCCGCTTCCAGCCGGTTTCGGATCGTATCCCCGGCGCCATCCTCAGCGTTGAGGATAAGCACGGATGCCGGGCCTTCCAGGTCACTCCGGCTGCCATCGGGCATCGGCCGATAGGTGGTGACACGCGCGGCGATGTCGATCACGACGGTTGATTTACCAAGGCCGGGATCTCCATCGAACACGTTCACTTTGCCGAGAAAGACATAGTTAGCCCAAAGCCTGCGGATGCGCTCACGTTCGATATCGGATGCGCGAAGGATCTTCGGTACCACCATCACGCGGCGCCCCGTCCTGGCCATCGCACCCGGCCGTCATCGCGCCGCTTGCGCTCAGTTCGCACCGGGATAGGCTCATCTGCCAGCGCAGCCAGCCAGCGAACCGCGCCAGGGAAGTCCACGCCCTGATAGAGCATCAGCCAGCGATAGACATCGCCGCCTTCGTGGCATCGATGGCAATGCCATAGCGGGGGATTGGTCGTGTTCGTGACAGAGAGCGTGCTGGGGTTATCGGCCTGACAGAGCGGGCAGCAGCCACGCCAGGACGTACCCACGCGCTTGAGCGGCACGTCATCGGAGATCAACTTCACGAGGTCGCAGTCAGCCCGTAACCGCTCCTTGAGGTCATCGGGGATGCCGTAGGACGGCGCGGGGGATTTCAGGCCGTACCGTTCGCGCCGTTCCCATTCAGCGGCGATGTCGTCTAGCCAGACACGGAACAATGCGCGCGTGTTTTCCTCGTGAGCCAAGTCCGGCTGCCCATACTGCCAGCGTATCCGGTACTCAAAGTCGGATAGCTCAGGGCCGAACAGGCCGCGGAGATCAAACGGCGTTTGTGTTACCATTGCAGTGTCCAATCCTCATGATGAGCGTGCCGCTGGCCCGGATGCCGCCGGGCCTTTGGCTTATGTCCCCTCTCATCGCCCGGTCGCGCCCTGCCCCGGTAGCGCCTCGCCGGCGAGCACCCGCTCCAAGGCAGCCAGTGGAACAACCAGCTTCTTGCCGAGCCTCAGGACCGGCACACCACCAAGATTGCCGGCTCGAGCTTCGCGGTACGCCACATCGCGCCCGATACCGAGCATCCGCCCGGCTTCCGGAACGGAGACGACCGCCCGGCCGTGTCGTGCCGCGAGAGCACTATCGATCGTCTGTTGAGACATGAAATAGCCCTCCTACGATAACCGAACGATGCCGCATGACATCTACTCACATCGTAGAGGGCAGGCTATGCACGTTCGCACAGAAACTTTAGTGATATCCGGGGGAGTTTTTGTGTAGGGTCAGACTCGTGGGAGATCGACTTCGATAACGCCCGCCATCCGCCGTAGCTTCTCGCGTAACGCCCGATCGTGCGGGCGGTGACTAGGACGCATCAGCCAAGCAGCCAACGCCGGGAGGTACGTTTCTCGCTCGTTATCCAGTCTGGCTTGGTTAGCGTGACGGATTTCTTTGAACTGCGCACGAACGCCATCGAACCACCACTCTATGAGCTCGTGGGCCGCATCCTCCACGGCATCGATATCGTCAAAGCAGTAATTGCCAGGCTTTGTAAATGTCTTGAAGCGGGGAGGACTAAGCTTGTCAGCAACGTAGAGTTCCACGCTCCCATTGCTAAGAGACACCTCTACCCTGAGATCTGCCACGAAATCATGCTCGGGGTAAGGGCCTTGTTCGATGACTCCAGATCCGAAATCGTTGTGTAACCACGCCGCCGCCCATTCGGCTGCCTCGCCTTGCCACTTTAGCCCTAGGCTCCGGCACTTTGCGCGAACGGCTTCCACGTAATCTGCTAACTGTAGATCGTCTTTTATCCCTTCCCATGTGTCTGCGTGTAGGGCTTGGAACACGCCCTCTGGCCCATCCTTGAATGGGCTCGGCAGGGACCGTGGCGGACGCGCACGCCAAAGTGGCGCGAGGTCCATTCTCCCAGCGTTGTGGTATCGTGGCCATTTTCTATATTCCAGGATCAATAAGCGGCGTAATTCATCCCGTTCTACTTCGAGAAAGCGGGGGATGCGCCGCTGGCTTGGTACACTTGCCATTGCGTTCGACTCCTCTCAGCCGTTCGCCATCGCCCCGGCTCTTCCCAGCGCGGGGCATCGTCATTGCTGGATTTGGTCACATCATGGTCACGGACCAACCAGCACACGACCGCATTATACCGTACGTATAGGACGCATGTGCTACGGAATTCCGCATACGTACGCAGTAAACGGGATAGCGTCGCACGGGACAGAACAGCGGCCAGTTGAGTGCAGTTATCCGCAATTAGGATTTTCCCTCGCCGGAACGGAGTTCGGCCGCTCGGGCTTGCGCCAGCTTGTGTGCCAGGCGTGATGGCTCCGGCAGCCGGTACCGTCCGGTCGTACGGAGGACCCAATTGACCGCATCCTCCAGCGTAATGAGATCTCCGACCGAGACGTAGACTGGCTTGGTACCCGGCCTCGTGCGTACCGCCATGCCGACCACCTCGCCACGGTCGATCAGCGGCGCGGTGCTGCCGCGTTCTTCGCCCAAATCTCCGTAGTGGCCAACCAGGATCGACTTGGCAACACCGATAGTTGGTATCCCCAGTTCATGGCCGATGTGACAGGCGATTCCGAATCGCCTTGGGTGGGCTCGGCCTTGCCCGTCGACCAGCACGAGATCCGGCTTGGTTTCCAGCCCCTCGACCGCAGCCAGGCAAACCGGCGCCTCGCGGAACGACAAGAGCCCAGGGATGTATGGGAACGTGACGAGTTGGGCCGCCACATTTTCATCAACCGGCGTAAGCTCAGGGTACGTCAGTTCAACCGCCGAACCGAGCGCCAGCTTGTCCGCGACATGCATGTCGATCGCCGCGACGATCCGGGGCTCCTTCGCGAGCGGTATTTCGATAACCTGACGAGCCAGCTCGGACTGTCGCTCGCGGTACTCTCTGATGAGTTCTGGTGAAACTCCTGAATTGCTCATCGATCAACGCCATCATCTGTTGATATATCGAACCGAGCCTCCGGGCTAAGGTGGGCGCCCCGGTACCACTCCGTGGCGTCTACCTCACGCCGGCCTTCGGGTTGCACGCGCAGGAGCCGGATTGGGCTCGTACCGGTCCCCACGAGGATGGCATTCCCGGTCCGGGTTATGGTTCCGGGGGGTGATGGTTGCTCCCGGGATATGTCTAATTCAAGCACCTTCAGCCGCTTGCCGTCGAGCATCGTCCAGGCTCCCGGCCAGGGGCTCATCGCCCGCCTCCGTCGTTCGATCTCCTCCGCCGGCCGCCGCCAATCGATCCGGCCCTCCGCCTTCGTCAGCTCCCGGGTGTAGGTAGCCAGCTCCTCGACCTGCGGACGGGCCTGCATCTTCCCGGCCACCCAATCCGCCGCAACGTCCCCGAGCATCCGGCCACTCACTTCGGCGAGCCGTTCGCCCAGACGTCCAGCGGTTTCCGTGCCACTGAGCGGCACGACTGATTGTGCCAGGATCGGGCCGGAATCAAGCTTCCGCACCATCTGGATAATCGAGACGCCCGTCTCGGACTCGCCATTCATGATGGCTTCCTGTACCGGGGAGGACCCCCGATACCGCGGCAGTAACGACGGATGGATATTCAGGACGCCATGCGCCGGCAGCGCCAGGACCTCACGCCGGAAAATCTCACCATAGGCGGAGACGACGTAGAGGTCGGCCGGATGGTCATTCAAAAACGCTACGGCCTCCGGGGAGCGGAGCGACTCTGGCTGCCAGACGGGGATGCCAAGCTCGGCAGCGGCCAGCTTCACCGCCGGGGGCCGGAAGTGCTTCCCCCGGCCAGCCGGACGGTCAGGCTGGGTCACGGCGAGGAGCACGTTGAATCGCGAATCTCTCGCCAGCGCATTCAGCGCCGGAACCGCGAACTCCGGCGATCCGAAGAAAACGACGTCAATCGGCATTCAGGCTCTACTCCACGATTTCTACGTCACCAAGCGCGAGTCTCAAATCGTCCGTTCGAACCATCGCACTGAGCCAGCCTCCAGCACCGCCTCGCGGTGCACACTACTAATAGGCCGGTCCAATCAGCCAAAACAGGAGGTAGGAATCCACGGCGACGGCCACCACAACAACCAACCATCCAATCCACGCCGGAACACGCTCCAGTGGCCCGGCGAACGGCAGGGCAGAAAGCAGAGCTACCGGGAGTGCGCAGGCCATCAGTAGTCGCCCCTGCGCCGCCGAGCCGCCGACCGAGGCAAGGTATTGCAGCCAGGCGCCGATGGTAACAATGATAACCCCGGCAAGTGCCGTCCACACCAGTCGATCGGGCCGGATGAGGCCAACAACGATTCCAAGGCTCATCAGCGCGATGAGCAGCGCCGTGGCACGCCCATCGGGGACTGGCAATGCGATATTCATCCAGCCAAAGCGTCCCCAGAGCGACGCCGACGTCGTGGCGAACGCGGCATGCCAAAAACCAAGGGTTAGATGGCTCGCGGGTCTTAAGGTTGGGTGGAGGTCCATATTGGCCCGGAGCCCGGTTGGGTCGCCGGTCTGATACCAGAGACGGAGCGCCCAGGGAGACCAGATCAGGAGCGCCATCAGCGTCGAGAGCGCGCTCTTGTCCCAGCGGCGCCGGCTGAACACCGGCAGTGAGACGAGCAGTAGGGCGAACGGCAGTAACGAGAGCTTGGTCAGCATCAACAAGCCCGCGAGCATCCCGCCAAGGAGCGCAGAACGCGTGGATGGTGCCCGTCGCCACATCAGGGCGGCGAACCAGACCGCCAGCGCGGCCATGCCGATTGTGGCGGGATCGTTCGAGACGGTCATCCCGATGAAGATCTCTTGTGGCAGGAGCGCCGTCGCGGCCGCGATCACCGGCCAGAGCACTGGACTTCGAGGGAAGAGCCGCCGCGCGGCAAGAAAGGCCATGACCGCCGCGAACGCGAGCCAGGCCGCCGAGACCACACGGAGCAAGTGCCAGAGTCGCACCCAGCCGGACCATGGGTAATCCTGATCCGGTGGATGGACGAACCTAGCCTTGAAGGCACGGGCAAGTGGGGCACCGGGATCCAAGCTCGCGGCCGGGTTGACCTTGAGGTGTGTCGGAGATGGTGGGCTGAACGGCCGGGCGGCAACCGCGTCCACCAGGTAGGCCAGCGGCGGCTGGAACGCTTCGCGGCTCGTCGGCATTGTGAGCGAGGGAAAGTGGCCCTCCATAACGGCGTTCACGTATGCGAAATGCTCCGGCTCATCGGGCGCTTCGCCGAGCGGAACGATCGCACTCCAGAGGGCCGCCATACTGAACACCAACAGCGCACAAACCAAGGGACCGCCGCCCTGGGTAATCCGCTTGAACCCGTGCACCAGGTCTCGCCGGTTGCTATCATTCCGCCGCCATGATGACCATCCAGGCCCGGCGAGCCGGCTATTACATCGCCGCGATCGCAATCCTGGCCCTCGCGTTGACGCTTCGCCTCTACGGGCACAATTGGGACGATGGCCAGTACCTGCACCCTGACGAGCGTTTCATCGTCAGCGTCCTGGTCGACCGGATTCACTTCCCCAGCCTGGAGAACCTAGGCACCCTCCTCGATCCGGGCAGGAGCCCGCTCAATGTTCGAGCCATTGGCCGGGATGGAAATCCGGCTTCGTTTGCCTACGGCAGTCTCCCGCTGTATGGCACCGGATTCGTCGCCTGGGTGCTGGGCAGCCTCAATGGCCAGGATCTCAAAACCTATGCCCACATCGTGTCCATCGGTCGTTACCTCACCGCGCTGCTCGACGTGGGCACGGTCCTGCTGGCGATGCTGTTCGCGAAGCGGGCGTTCGGCTCCCTGGCGGCGCTCCTGGCCGGACTGCTGCTCGCCACCACTGTGCTCACAATCCAGATCGCCCACTTCTTTACGACCGATTCCTGGATCACCTTTTTCGCCATGGCGGCGCTCTACTGCGCGCTGCGAATCCGGGATGATGACGGTCTCCGCTGGCCGATTCTGGCCGGAGCCGCCCTCGGCGCCGCGCTCGCGACCAAAGTGAGCATCGTGACTCTTGTCCTCCCGATCACGGTGGCGATCGTCACGAGTCATCGAGCGGCGTCTTCACGACCCCTGATCCGCCGCTCACTAACGCGTGCTATCGTCACGCTCGGTACCGCGGGGCTAGTCTTCGCCATGTTCGAGCCCTACGCGCTCTGGGCCTCGCGACCCTTTCTGCACGATATCGCCACGCAGTGGGAGATCATCTCCGGCCGGCTCGATATCCCCTACACGCGACAGTTCGCGGGCACGGTCCCGGTCGTTTACCAGGTCGATAACCTGATTCGCTGGGGGCTTGGACCGGTGCTCGGATTGGCCGCGCTCGCGAGCGTTGTCCTCGCGATCCGGTGCAACTGGCGCCACCCGAGTTCGGCGGAGTTCCTCCTGCTTACCTGGGTCGTTCCCTATTTCCTGCTGATCAGCACCACGGAGGCAAAGTTCCTCCGCTACACCGCCCCGATCATCCCCGCGCTCGTCATCCTGACCGGATCATTCCTCGCGCATCATGTCTCTCGCGTGTCTGCCCGGCGCCTGCTTCGACCGTTGATGATCGGCGCGACCGCGGTTGTCGTCGCTGGTACCCTGATCTGGGCGGCTGCCTTTGCCTCGATCTACTCACGGCCGCACACCAGGGTCGCGGCTTCCGAGTGGATCCATGAGCATGTTCCCTCCGGGAGCACGATCACCTCGGAGTACTGGGACGACCCGCTCCCTCTCCCCCTCTTTGCTCCACCCGGCCGGGATCAGTACCAGCACCTCACGCTCGACCTCTATGCCGACCGCGACAACGAAGAGGCGTTCAGTTATGTCAACCACTTCCTTCATCAGGCCGAATACATTGTCCTTTCCAGCGATAGGCTGGCTGAGTCGATCCCACGGCTCCCCTGGCGCTATCCGGTAGTCAGCTGGTACTACACGCTTCTCGAATCCGGTCAACTCGGCTTTCAACTCGTGTACGAGTCGGATGACGCGCTCCACCTCGGTCCGTTCCGGATCAACGACTGGTCGGCCGACGAGAGCTTCACGGTCTACGATCATCCCCATGTCAGGATCTATAAAAAGGTCGTGACCCTGACATCCGACGACCTGCGCCAGCGGTTTGCCTGGGCGCTCGATCAGCCCTGGTCGCCCGGCCGATCGCCCGGCAAGGCGACCTTCCTCTCGGGCGCACCCGCCGGTCAACTTCCGGTGGCCGGCGATCTCGGCTGGTCGTCCGGAATCACCGCGCAAGCGCCCGTCGCGGTTCTCGCCTGGTTCTTGGTGCTCGCGGCGTTGGCGGCCGTGACCGCGCCGGTGACTATGCTCCTCTTCCGCGGCTTCGGCGATCTCGGCTGGGGCTTCGCCCGGCTGGTCGGCTTGATTGTCTCCGGCTACGCGGTCTGGATCACGGTCAGCCTCGGAATCGCTCGTTTCAGCCTGGAATGGATCATCGGAATCGTTGCCCTTGTCGCGCTCGTCGTTTGGGTCGCGCTGCGAGGGAAGTTGACGGCGGTGGCAACGGAAATTCGCGTGCACTGGCGGATGATGCTCGTCAGCGAAGCCGTGTTCCTCGCGGCGTTCGGCTTCTTTTTGCTCCTTCGCGCGCTGAACCCGGACCTCTGGCAGACCATGCTTGGCGGTGAGAAGCCGATGGAAATGGCGTTCATCAGCGCTATCGGCCGGAGCGCGACCTTCCCGCCGTATGATCCCTGGTACGCGGGCGGGATCATCAACTATTACTACTATGGGTTCTACCTGATCGCGCTGCTCTGGAAACTCTGTGGGGTCCCACCCGATATCGGATTTCAGCTCGGAATCACCACCGTCAGCGCCGCGCTGGTGAGCGGCCTTTTCAGCCTAGCATCAACGCTGAGCGCCGATTTCCTATCCACAAGACGCCTCGCCTGGATGATCACCGGCGGGCTCATCGGCGTCGTGCTGCACACCGTCATCGGTAACCTCGACGCCGCGCGGCAAATCCTCACGCGCGGCACGACCGCGATCGACTTTTGGCAAAGCAGCCGGGTGGTCGACGGAGCGATCACTGAATTCCCCTACTTCACCCAGATCTGGGCCGACCTCCACCCACACGCCATCGCGCTCCCGATCACGGTATTGCTCATCGGGCTCGCCTACACCCGGCTCCGCTCGATGCCCGGCGAGATCCCGGCGAGGTTCTGGATACCGGCGGTTGGATTGCTCCTGGGAACGTTGCTGGTGGTTAACGCCTGGGATATGCCGCTTGCGGCGCTTCTCATCGGCGCGGTCATCCTCACCCGCGCGGTACGGGAGCCGGCTTCGTTCCGGAGCTACGCCGGGGCCGGATTGGCCTGGGGAGCCACGCTGGCCATTGCCTGGCTGCTATTTCTACCGTTCCTCTCGGGCTACGTACCGATGGTGGGCGGGATCGGCTTGACCTCCGGCGGCACAACATGGCACCAATATCTGATCCACTTTGGGATCTTCCTCGGAATCCTGGCCGCGGCGGGCACCGCTTGGATCGGTCGCCGGCCGATTCTCAGCCGTTTGCCGGATAGACTTCTCGCGGCGGCTGGCACCATCAGCGCACTCGCCGGGTTCACCGTCGCGAGCCTTTTCCTCGCGCCACCGCGCATGGATCTCGTGATCCTCGCGGTCACCGGCGCCGTCATCGTCATGTTCGCGGCGGCCTTCCCGCCTATCGCCTATTGCGTCCTTATCGACCACCGGCGACGCTCGTTACTCTGCGCCGCGAGCATCACACTGATGCCGGTCGTCGGGCTGCTCGCGCCCTACCGGCTGACCGCATCGCTGTTGCTCATTCCTCTTCTGCTCGGCATCCTCCTCTGGCTCCGCTTCCCGCACCGCCCGCCGTTGGCCCTCGTCGGGCTCTGCCTAGCGGCGGCGGCCGGGGTCACCCTCGGCACCGATCTGGTCTTCGTGATCGATGATCTGCAGGGCTCGATCTGGGAGCGGATGAATACGGTCTTCAAGTTTTACCTGCAAGGCTGGACGTTCTACGCGCTCGCCGCGACCGTCGCCCTGGTCTGGCTGGTAAGACGGGCCACGCTCGAAACCACGGCTCACCGTCTTCATTTCGTCGCTCAGCCGCTGCAGACCCGCGAAATGCCGGAGGCCGCCACGACGACCGGACGAGACCGCTATCCGCTGGCGCCGGTCGCGCTCAGCGTCGCCCTTATGCTGGTCATCGCCGGGCTGACCTACCCGCTTTTCGGCACCCCCCCGCGACTCGCCCAGCGGATGCCGGGAAGCCCAACCGGGCTATCGCTTGACGGGCTAGGCTGGATGCGGGAGTCGACAGTCACCAACGCGCTCGGCGAACGGATCGATTTCTCCGGAGATTACGATGCGATTGTTTGGCTGCGCGAGCATGCCGAAGGAAACCCGGTCATCCTTGAGGCCAGCATCGGTCCCTACCGGGGGAACGGCGCGCGAATTTCGGCGGCGACCGGGCTACCGGACGTGTTGGGGTGGGACCGCCATGAGCGCCAGCAACGCGACGCGCCGGGAATCGACCAACGCCTACGCGATATCCGCGAGATCTACCGAACCGCCAGCATCGAACGCAAACGGCTGCTGCTCCAGACCTACGACGTGCGATACATCATCGTTGGCGATGTCGAACGGCGCTGGACGATCGAGCCGCCCTTCGCCGGGGCGACTGACCCCTATGAGCATTACGCTTCGCCGGAGGGTCTGGCGGCCTTCGACCGGATGGTCGGGACCGACCTCCGGGTCGTACTCCGGTCCGGGCAGACCATCGTCTACGAGGTTACCCCATTCCCCTCGCTGCCACCGGACGTCGCGGCGGGAGCATCGTCGTGACCCCTATTCAGGCGCTTGGCCAGGGATTGATCTGGTACGCCGTGGCCAGCCTGCTGGCCTGGGGCGTTTACCCAGCGATCTACCGGGCGACGCCCGGCCTGCGCGACCGTGGAGTATCGCTCTCCCGGCCACTGGGACTGCTCTTCAGCGTCCTGGCCCCATGGTGGCTCTCGGCCATGGGCATCCTGCCCTTCACCGACCCGGTGATCGTCGGGTGTTTCCTGGCGCTGGCGATCCCACTCTGGACAATCGAAATCCGCCGCCGTGAACTGATCGCATTCATACGGGACAACCGGCGCACGGTACTGACCTTTGAGGCCGTCACGCTAATCCTGTTCCTGGGGTATATCCTCTTTCGTGGCTTCAACCCGGCAATTGCCTTCACCGAAAAACCGATGGACTTCGCCTTCCTCACTAGCGCGATCCAAGCCCAGGTGATGCCGCCGCCTGACCCCTGGTTCGCCGGCCAGCCGATCAACTACTACTACCTCGGCTACGTCCTGATCGCGGTCATCGCCCGGCTCTCACGGATCGAGCCAGCCGTTGCGTATAACCTCGGCCTGGCAACCCTCTTCTCTTCCAGCACGATCGCCGCGGCCGGAACGGCGGCGAACATCGCTCGTGCCTGGCCGGGCGCCACGCGCACACGAACCGTTGCCTCCGGCCTGCTCGGAGGACTGCTGCTCACCGGAGTCGGCAATTTGGTCACGCTCGTCGAAATCGTGCGCAGCCCCCGGCAAACCCTCACGCAAACCTGGTTTGAGGGCATCGGCTGGGGAGCGTCGCGCGTCATCACCGATTCAGGCATTCCGGGATCGTCAACGCCACACCACACGATCAACGAGTTCCCCACCTTCTCGTTCATCCTCGGCGATCTCCACCCGCACCTCCTGGCCTATCCCCTCTTCCTTTCGGCAATCGCGCTGGCATTCGGGATCGCGACACGAGCCCGTGAGGCCCTCACCCCCGGCCCCGACACCAATCCTAGGGGAAGGGAACTATCTTCGAGCGTGCTCCCCTCTCCCAGAATTGGGAGAGGGGTAGGGGGTGAGGGCCGCCAAGCGGCAGCTTCCGCCTTCGCCGGCACACTAGTGGGCGCGCTCTACGCCGTGAACGCCTGGGATATGCCGACAACGTACCTGATAATCGCCGGCGCGATCGTCATCGCTGGATCCAAGATCGACCTGCGCACCATCTTGTCATTGGCGGCGCTCGGGGCCTCCGCGCTCGTCACGCTGCTCCCTTTCGCGCTCCACTACACCTCGCCGGTCGGAGCAGACACCGGCTGGATAATAGACCGCCCTATAGCAATCCCGGGAATGGACTTTGTCATCAGGACGCTGGGCCTCGTCGTCTGGCCGAAAAGCGCATTCTCTGATCTCCTGCTCATCTATGGGTTGTTCCTCATAATCTTCCTGCTCTTCGCGTTTAGCCTTTGGAGGTCAATTCCCAGCGATCGGCGGCATCCGCCGGCCATGCTCCTCGCCCTCGTGCCGCTGTTCCTCATCGCCGCGATCGCCGCCCAGTTTGCCGCGCTGGCGCTCTTTGGCCTGCTGTTGCTGGCGCTGCTCTGGCTCGTCCGGCATGGGAACCGGAAGCGCGCTCCCCAGTTCACCGCCTGGCTTTTCGGCGTCGCGTTCTTTCTCGTCCTGACGGTCGAAGTCGTCTTCCTCCGGGATGTTTTCGGCGACCGGATGAACACGGTGTTCAAGGTCTACTTCCAGGTCTGGGGCATCCTGGCGATCGCCAGCGCCGTGGCGCTCCCAGCCGCGCCGGCGGCGATCGCGGCCCGTAATGGGAAAGGTCCGGCGCTGGCAATGGGCGCGATCGTCGCGACGCTCCTCGCCGGCGCGGGCCTCTACACGCCGATCTCGGCCTACCATTGGGATAATGGCTTCGCCCAATGGCACGGGTTGGATGGGCTCGCCTACATCACCCAAATCGCGCCCGCCGAGCGAGAGGCTATCGACTGGATCAGAGCCCATACCCAGCCCAGCGATGTGGTGCTCGAAGCGCCGGGATGCTCCTACGGCACCAGCAGTGGACTTCCGGATAGCCGTGTCTCGATGGCCACTGGAGTTCCCGCCGTGATCGGCTGGCAGTCTCACGAGTTCCAGTGGCGCGCCGGGCAGCCGGACCTGCTCCAGGAAATCGCGGAACGCCAGCAGGCCGTCGACCAAATCTACGAAGATCCGGAATCAGATGCCGCCGGCAAAGCTATCGAGCGGTACCACGTGACGTATCTCTACATCGGCGCACTCGAAACCAGCGGCTCAGCTTCGGAATGTGGCGGATCGGCGCCGTATCCGCGGATTTCCACCGAAAGACTCAAACGCCTCGGCTGGACGCCGGTCTTTCAGACGGGAGAAGTCCGGGTTTTCTACCGCCCAGCCGCTGGTGCATAATTCTGAGGAAATTGGCTCAACTTGCGGCGCTATGCTACGATTATGACGAGGTAGTAGGAGATGACCGCAGCACGTTGATCGAAGATGCTGCGGTTCTACATGTCAGTGGGAGGCATCCATCAGCACTACTAGACCGGTACGCGTCAACGAACGCATTCGGATCCCGGAAATTCGATTAATTGACGAGGATGGTAGCCACATCGGGATTATCCGTACCCGAGACGCGCTTGAAATGGCTCGTGAGCGCGGATTGGACCTCGTCGAAGTTCAACCCAATGCCAGCCCGCCGGTCTGTCGCCTCATGGATTACGGGAAATTTCGGTATGAAGAGAGCCGGAAGGAACGGGAATCTCGGAAGCGCCAGAAGTCGGCGATTGTCAAGGAAGTCCGCTTGCGGCCCAAGATCGATGAGCATGATTTGGAGACCAAGGGCCGGCAGGCGCAACGTTTCCTTGAAGCCGGAGATAAGGTAAAACTATCGGTGCTCTTCCGGGGACGGGAGATCGCCCATCAAGATATTGGCCGCGAGCTCTTGGTCAAGCTATCGCAGCAGCTCACGCAGGTGGCGGTCATCGACCAGCCCCCACACATGGAGGGGCGAACGATGGTCATGTTCCTCAGCCCGAGCCGCACGATCAGCGCCGAATCGGACAACCAGACCGAGCAGGCGGAGACCCGGTAACGCGGTAAGTGTATCGACAAGAGGTAGGAGCGGATGCCGAAGATTAAGACCCACAAGGGCGCCAAGCGCCGGTTCAAGATCACCGCGACCGGCAAGATTATGCGCGCCAAGGGGATGAAGAGCCATAACCGGCGCAAGAAATCGCCCAGAACCAAACGCGCGTTCGACAAGATGTTTGAAGTAGCCCCGAGCGACGTCAAGAGAATTCGGCGGCTGCTGCCATACGGTGTCTGATCCCAGGCACACATTGTACGAGGGAGGCAAGTGAGCAATGGCCCGGGTTAAGCGGGGCGTAACGTCACACCGCCGGCATAATAAGGTCTTGGAGCAGGCGAAGGGCTTCCGCGGTACTCGCAGCCGGCTCTTCAAACGTGCCAATGAGGCAGTCATGCGGTCCCTTCAGTACCAGTACCGGGACCGCCGGACGCGGAAGCGCGACATGCGGCGTCTCTGGATTGTTCGCATTAATGCCGCCGCGCGCCAGAACGGCCTCCCCTATGGGCGGTTTATCGAGGGATTGAACAAGGCCGGTGTCGAGCTGGACCGCAAGGTCATGGCCGATATCGCGGTCCGGGATAGCGCCGCGTTCACGGAGCTCGTCGAGGTAGCGAAGCAGGCGCTCCAGCCGGAAGCCTGACGTGGCGCCATTCGGCCCCGTCATTACCAGTCCGCGCAATCCTCAGGTAAAGCTTGCCCGCGCCCTGAGCCGGAGGCAGATCCGGGCTCAGGAGCGGGCTTTTCTCGTCGAAGGCGTACGCGCGATCGAAGACGCTCTCGGATCGGGCGCGGTTCCCCTCACCCTCTTCTATGTCTCGGACACCGCGGACCCTCGGGTCCATACCATCGCGTCAGCCGCCGCGGAATCCGGCACCCAGGTGCTTCCTTCGACCGAGCCAGTGCTCCACTCAATCACGGAGACCGAACACCCCCAGGGCGTCGCGGCGATCTTTCCGATGCCGGAACTGGAGATCGTGGTGGCGCCCGGCACCCAGCCGCTGGTTGTCGTCGCCGATACGATCCGTGATCCCGGGAATCTCGGCACGCTCATCCGCTCCGCGCTCGGCTCCGGTGCGAATGCGCTGTTCGTCACTCCGGGAACCGTAGACCCGTTCAACCCCAAGGTGGTCCGCTCCGGCATGAGCGCCCATTTCCGTCTTCCGATCCGAAGCTACAGCTGGGAGGAGCTTGCCGGCGTGATCCCAGAGTTCGGACAGCGGATCGCGGCCGAGGCGACGGCCCGCACGTCATACGATTCCATCGATTGGACTCAGGCATCGTCCCTGATCGTCGGAAACGAGACCGCCGGTCTATCCCCGGAGGCCCGAGCGCTTGCCACCGGCTTCGCGTCGATACCCTTGTTGGGTGGCCTCGAATCGCTGAACGCCGGGATCGCCGGTTCGGTGATCCTATTTGAAGCAGCCCGTCAACGGCGGGCCTAAAACTTGCGATTCTTCCCGCCGGCCCAGGGTGGACGGATCGAGGATCGGCTTGACGTCAAATCCGGCCGTAGCTATAGTGGCCGGGCAACAACAATCTCGACGGCTAAGGCCGAAGTGGGAGGGAGCATCGTCGATGCGCAAAAACGATTTGATTAAAGCGGTGGCACAACGGGTACAGCAGCCGGAGACCCAGGTTGCGGCCGTGATCAACGCCGCGGTCGTTACAATCGAAGATGCCCTCGCCAAGGGTGAGGATGTCACCATCAGCGGTTTCGGCACGTTCCGGGTAAGCGAACGGAGCGCGCGCGAAGGACGCAATCCTCAAACCGGAGAGCAGATCACAATCCCGCCACGGAAGACCGCGAGCTTCAAACCTGGCAGCCAGCTCAAGCGTGTGGTTGGCGAAGAAGCCACCGCCTAAGGCTCGCGCGACCAGCGGAAACCTGTACCTAACCCGGCCTCGGCCGGGTTAGTTGTTCACCCGGGTCAACTCGCCGAGTTCGCTCACGATGCGGCCGGTAAGGTCGCGTTCCGCCGCCTTATGCGCCGTCCGGATCGCGTTCCGGATCGCGGTAGCATCCGAGCGGCCATGGGCGATGATCACGTTGCCATTGACGCCGAGTAACGGGGCACCGCCATATTCACGGTAGTCCAGCCGCCGGGCCGCGCGCCGTAAGCCCGGATTCAGTGCGGCCGCCAAGATCTTTGTGTGCCAGTTCCTGGTGAGTTCCTGCCGGAGGCTGTGATTCACCAATGCGGCCACGCCCTCGGCAGTCTTGAGGGCGACGTTACCCGTGAATCCATCGCAGATCACGGCGTCGATCTCGCCGCGGGTAAGGTCGTTCCCTTCGACATTTCCCACGAAGGTGATTCCCTCCTCGGCCCTGAGAAGGTCGTGAACCTCGCGTGCCAGGCCGTTGCCCTTCCCTAACTCACTCCCATTGCTGAGCAGCCCGATCCGCGGCATCGCCACCCCCTCGACGTACCGCAGGTAGCCATTCGCGAGACGCGCAAAGTGCAGGAGATGCCGGGGCTTGGGGTCCGACACCGCGCCGACATCGATGACGAGGACCGGCCTCCCGCTCATAGTCGGCAACAACGCGGCAATCCCGGGGCGCTCAATGCCCGGCATCCGTCCGAGAATGAAGAGCGCCGACGCGACGACGGCACCGGAATGACCGGCCGACACAATCGCAGATCCTCGCCCCACCTTGATCTCCGTCATGGCGACCGTGATCGACGCTCGCGTGCGCTGGCGCACGGCAGCCACCGCGTGCTCCTCCATCATCACCACCTCGGGCGCGTCGATGATCGGGATTCGCCCTTCTGGACACCGGTACCGCTTGAGGAATGACTGGAGCTCGGTGCTCCGCCCAACCAGCGTCACCGGAATACCGAATTCCCGGTTGGCCCGTACCGCGCCCTCCACCATCGCCGCGGGTGCATGATCGCCGCCCATGGCATCGAGAATTACGCGCATCGCCAGTGTTGCCTTTCCAGGAGCATACGGAGGGAGCCCAGTGTTCACAACGCTTGGCCCTCAGGCTAATGATGCCACCGATCGAGAGGACTGTCTTCAGGTGTCAAGTGCATGCCCGCCAACCATCGGCACGCATCGACCAGCCTACGTGGACCGCGTTCTCCTCCGCTTTTCCGGAGGCATGTTATCTGCATGCCGCTGGGCTTCAATGAATAGTAGGAAAAGACAATGAAAATCAGAGCCATCGAAGTGTGCCGGGACGTTCCGATCCCCGGATCAGCGTTTTGATCCGGGGCCGGACGCTCAGATGTTGGTCACGCTCCCGGTCTCGAACTATGGCTGATGAGCTCTCGGAAAGGATCATGTCCATGCGGTCGTATCCTCACGTCTACACCGAACTGAGTGCGATTCCAAACGTTCTCCAGGCGCTCCGTGAGACCGCGCCACCTAAGGCTGGAGTCCTGTCGGTCTACCTCGACACCTCGGTGCACCGCATTCAAGGGCAAGCCTACCTCCTGGCCTTTCGTGAAGGTTGTAGGACGATTCGGGCCAATTTGGACACGGCGCCTCGGCCCGAGCAGAAGGCTTTTGAGGCAGCGGCTGAACAGGCAACCCACTACCTCACCCACGAATTCGTGCCACGCCACCCGGGTCTGGCACTTTTCGCGTCGGCTGATTCTGGATACTTTTTCGCCGTGCCGATACCCCAGCAGCCAGCGGATAGCGTGACCTGGGCACCGGAGCCGCAGCTCGCACCATTGGAGGAAGCACTCGACGACTTCGAGCGGATTGCGGTGGCCTTGGTCGACAAACAACAGGCGCGCCTGTTTAGCGTCTATCTCGGCGAAATCCAGGAAGAGCGCGAGTTTGAGAGCGAGGTAACCGGCAAACGAGCCCCAGGTGATTGGCCACGCCGGACACGGCCGTCCGGCCCCCAGGAAGGAAGGCAGATCCCGGGCAAACAAGGAATCACCGTATGGGCGGGAATGGCCCAGGATCGCCAAAAGCGCCGTCATTATGAGCATGCCCGGCAGCATCTCCGCCGCACGGCGCATGAATTGATGGAGATCCTCAACGCGCGACCCTTCGACCGTCTCATCCTAGCTGGACCCGAAGAAGCCACGGTCCTCCTCGAAGAAGATCTCCCTCGACCGCTGCGCGGCCGCCTCTCCGGCAGGATGACACTTCCGGTGACCGCGAGCGAGCCTGAGGTTCTGCGGGCAACGCTCCAGGAGGCGGAGGAGATCGAACGGCGGGTGGAGCTGGACATGGTCAACCAGTTGATCGAGGCCGCAACCACGCCCCGCGCCGAACTGGGACTTGCCGCCACGCTGGACGCGCTGGCTGACGCACGTGTGCACACCCTATTCCTGGCCGATAGCTTCAGCGCGGCTGGCGCCGAGTGCCCAAACTGCGGAAGGCTGGCGGGCGAATCCGGCCGTTGTCCAGCCTGCGGCGACTCCGAGATGACACCCATCCAGCTTCGGGAGCGAATGATCGACCAAGCCGTGGCACAGGGAGCGCGCATCGAAATCGTGTCCGGCCCGGCCGCGGCGGCCCTCGCCGAGCACGGCGGAGTCGGAGCGTACACGCGGTTCTGATCGGCTTGGTGACCGTAAGGAGGAGGAATTCGATGACGCTTAACACGCAAGTGCAGGTCCGGGGCTTCGTCCTCAACGACGCGGAAGAACGACGCATCGAGCGCCAATTGCGGTCGCTCGAACCCCGGCTCGCCGAAAGCCCGGAGCCTGTCGCCGACCTCATTCTTGAATGGCACCCGGACCAGCGAACGGTCGACACAACCCTCCGAGTCCGCCTGGGTCACCTGGGAGGACACTTCGTCAGCCGCACGTCGGCGGAAACAGCCGATCACGCCACACGGCTGGCGGTCGATGATATCAAGCGCCAGATTGAGCGTCACATGGCCAGTCTTCGTGGAGAGCCGGAATTCGGTAAGGTGAGCCCGCCGCCGGCACCAACACCGGAGTCGCCGCCAACCGGTTCCGAACAGCCGGAGAACTCGGAAGCAGAGCAAGCTGACGAGGAACCAGGAAGGCTTTCCGGCTAAACGTCCAGGTTCTGGACCTCTTTGGCATGCGTCTGGATGAACCGTTTCCGCGGGGGAACGGCATTCCCCATCAACATGTCAAAGGTTTCGTCCGCGCGCACGGCGTCTTCGATGGTCACCTGGAGTAACGTCCGGCTCTGCGGGTCCATCGTGGTCTGCCAGAGCTGCTCGGGATTCATTTCACCGAGACCCTTATAGCGCTGGATATCCCATTTCTTTGTCGGACCGGCCGCACTCATGATCTGGTCACGTTCCTCGTCGGAGTACGCGTAATGGACTTCGCGGCCGGACTGAAGCCGGTACAGCGGCGGCTGGGCGATGTAGAGCCGCCCGTCCACGATCAAGCTTTCCAGATGCCGGAAGAAAAAGGTGAGCAAGAGGGTTCGGATATGCGCGCCATCCACGTCGGCGTCGGTCATCAGGATGACCCGGTGATAACGGAGCTTGCTCGGATTGAACTGATCGCCGATTGAGGTTCCCAGGGCCGTCACCAAAACCCGGATCTCCTCGTTCTGCAGCATCCGGTCCAGGCGTGACTTCTCGACGTTCAGAATCTTGCCCCGGAGCGGCAGGATGGCCTGGAAGCGCCGGTCCCGCCCCTGCTTCGCCGAGCCACCGGCCGAGTCACCCTCGACGATGTAGAGCTCCGCGCGGGATGGGTCGCGCTCCGAACAATCGGCGAGCTTTCCCGGTAGACTGAAGGTATCGAGACTCCCCTTGCGCTGGACGAGCTCACGCGCCTTTCTCGCCGCTTCACGCGCCCGCGACGCCGTCACGCACTTCTCGACGATCTTCCGTGCCGGCTGGGGATTCTCATCCAGATACGCGGCCAGCGCGTCGTTCACCACCGATTGGACGATGCCGGCGATATCCGCATTGCCGAGTTTCCCTTTGGTTTGCCCTTCGAATTGCGGTTCCTGGAGCTTCACGCTGATGATCGCCGTCAGCCCCTCCCGCACGTCCTCCCCGCCCAGATTGTCGTCTGATTCTTTCAGGAAGCCGTTCCGCCGGGCGTAGTCGTTGATCGTTCGCGTCAGGGCAGCCTTGAACCCGGAGACATGGGTGCCGCCGTCGACGGTATTGATGTTGTTGGCGAACGCGTGGGTGGACTCACCGTAGCCGTCGTTGTACTGTAGCGCCACCTCAACCTGGGAGCCGTTGACGTCCCGGCAGACGTAGAAGGGCCGGGTTTGCAGCACCTGCTTATTCCGGTTCAGGTGACGGACGTACGAAACGATCCCGCCATCAAAGTAGAATGACATCTCCCGTTGGGCACGCTCATCCCGCGCGGTGATCATAAGCCCCTTTGTGAGGTACGCCATCTCCCGGAAGCGCTGCACCAAGGTGTCAAAGTTGTAGCTCAGCGCTTGAAAAATGGTGCTGTCGGCGAGGAACGTTACCGTCGTGCCCCGGAAGGCCGGATCGATTTCCCCGATCCGCTCCACCGGGGTGACCGGAATTCCGCGCTCGTACCGCTGGCGATAGCGTACGCCCTCTTTTCGAACCTCGACTTCGACCCATTCCGACAGCGCGTTCACGACCGACGCACCAACACCGTGAAGCCCGCCCGAGACCTTATATCCGCCACCACCGAACTTTCCGCCGGCGTGGAGCACGGTCATGATCACTTCGAGCGCGGACTTCCCCAAACGCGGAATCGGATCGACCGGAATGCCTCGCCCATTGTCGCGAACGCTCACCGTGCCATCGGCGTGAATGATCACCTCGATGTGGTCACAAAAGCCGGCCAGCGCCTCGTCGACGCTGTTGTCCACAATCTCGTACACCAGGTGGTGAAGCCCACGGGCGTCCGTGCTCCCAATGTACATTCCAGGGCGGCGGCGCACAGCCTCCAGTCCCTCCAGCACTTGGATGGTCGTAGCGTCGTATTTGGACAAGATGGGCTCAGCCATGAATATCAGACCTTTCCGTAGTGCCCGCTGTCTGGCGCGGTGGAGTCGATGTGGTTAGAAGACGCCGCACCCGGTCCCGGTAAAACATCATCCCGGCGGCAACCATCCCAGTCGCGATGTAGGCATTCAGAATCACGGCTACAGGCACGCCCCACCAGGTTCCGGTGAGGACTTGGAGCGCTCTTGGCATACCGGATCGGATCAAGATGTAGGCACCGATGAATACCAACGCGGACCCGAAATTCTTTCTCACCACGCCGTAACTGAGCCGGATGGCCTGAATCGGGGTCGCGTTCGACACGACGATGGCGTCCTGCGAAAAAAACAGCAGGAAAACGCCCCAGATCGCGGAGAGCGTCAAGAGCATGGCCAGCATCGGCATCAGATTTACACCGATCGACTGGGAGATGATCCCACCGCCGATCAGCACCGGAAGGCCCACCAACAAGATGATGCCGAGCACCGCCAGGATGAACCCGAACATCCGCAGGGTGTTCCGTGCCGTCCGGGATACCAGCCCGGATATCGAGAGCCGCTCACCCTGCACCATGTAGCCGATCAGCGTCAAGTACAGCATCCCGATCCCGATACCAACCAGGGTCAGTGCGAACATAAGGAGAGGGATCATCCACCAGGAAACCCCGATGATGGACGGATTTGGACCACCGAGGCTGGCTACCTGGGTGGTATCGGTGATCAACGTCGGCGTCGTCAACGTGAGCAGTGAGAAGAGGTCGAATTGCTGGCCGAAGGCCCGCACCGACTCAAGCGCGGCCGGATTGCTCGATGGACCGGATTCGATCCAGCGCTCTAAATAGTCAGCCAATGGCTGTGCTGAGAATCGTACGCCGATCCAAAGATAGAGATCGAGGAGCACCGGGATAGCGATCAGGTATGGCCGGTAGCTCAACGCGGCGAAGGCATTCCCGATGGTATCAATGACCCCAGGCAGCTTCACGTCCGTTTCTGTACTGTCCGTGGGGCGCCGAAGCACGTGTTTAGTCCGCTCTCTCGATGCGATCGAATGTCAGCCGAGGCCTCTGGAAACGTCCCGCATCGCCGTCTGTCCGCGGAATGAGGCACATAACTCGCCGGCCGAACGCTCGCGCGATCTAGTCCAGCATCTGATACCATGCAGATCCGAAAACCCCGGGTGTCGTGCCGTATGGGACTCTCCTCGGAACACGTACGGGCACTTTCATGAAGAAGTCGCGGGGCAGGCACCGCCTGCAGCCCCAAGCAATCTCCATCGGTTAATTCTACCAAGTTGACGGAAAATACGCCAAAATTAGCGGGCTAACGTCTCCCCTTCGGCGCTGGAACACCGGGTGGCGCGCCCGCGTCATCCGGTTGGAGGCTTCCCGATCACGAGGAAAACTGGAACTCGATCCAGCGCCAAATGAGGTCGGAGATATCGGCCACCAGCTGAAAATCGACGTTCTCCACGCGGTCGTTCGGGGTGTGATGGACCGGCTCCGTCCCCCAAATATGGGTCGCCACCATTACGGCCGGGAAACCTTGCCGGCGTAGCTCCTCATCATCACTGAGGTACCCCGGTTTCGTCAGCCACATCAATTGCTGCTGGTCGGTGCTCACCTTCACCATATCCAGGTAAATCCAGCGCGACCGGCGGTCCCCATTGATGAAGTACTGGCCCTCGTTTGGAATCCCAACCGAATCAAGATTCACGACGGCCCGGATGTCAGCGTCGTTGGATTTAAGACGGGCCGCGTAAGCGGTACTGCCGAGCAGGCCCGGCTCCTCAGCACCGAAGGCAACGAAACTCACCGGGTGGGGAAAGCCTTTTTGGGCCAGGCGGTGAGCCTGATCGAGCATCACGGTAATCCCGCTGGCGTTATCATCGGCACCGGGAGCAGGCTCCCCGCGCGGAGAGACCGTGTCATAGTGTGCAGTGATCAGGAACGGCGCCGGGGAGCGCTGGACGTTCGGTGGATCCGCCACGACGTTCACCTGGTGCCCACCCTGCATATCGAAGAAGTCATCGTAATGCACCGCATAGCCCATATCGGTGAAGCGGCAGAACAGATACTCAGCCGCTCTCACCGTTCCCGGACTATCGAACTCCCGGTCAGGTATCGTGGCATCCGGACTGGCGCCGATACTGGAAAAGGTAGTGAGCGTCTGCTCCCGCGAGAATTGTTCGCCGGACGACGAGGAGTCACAGGCCGGTGCCAGCTTCTCTACCCAAATTCCGGCCGCATACAATTCGGTGATATGCAAAGGTACCCGGTCGGCCACGATCAGGCGCACATCATCGGAGCTGTCGCGGACGGTACCATACGAGGCGACCATCATTTCCTGATCGTTACGCACCTTGGTGAGGACGTAAAGTGGCACGGTATCCCGGCTCGGCCAGGCAACCGTGACCGTGTGGCCCGCGTTCCGCAGCTCGTTGAGCAGCCCCGCGTCCGCCGCCGCGTAGGTGACATTGCCCTTGCGCCAGAGCGACGGGACGTTGGCATCAGCGGGGACGCGAATGATGCAGCCCTTGGTGCAGAGTGGGTCCTCGACAACCGGCGGAGGCGAATATACGGCACGAGCGATACCCGGATCGCCAAGGGGGATACGCGGCGGTGCTGGAGTCTCTGAAGGGGCATCCCGGCCGACCGCGGATGCTCCGAGCACAAGCAGCAGCATGAATCCCGCGATGAGCGCTCTCGGCACTCGGCTTTCCGGCGGTCTCCAGCGACGCCTGATCACCCGGAGTTCCCCTCCTCAGTCGCGCCCATCGAACTGCTGCTGATTCCAAGCGCCGCTCCGGCCGGCTGCGACCGGACTTCATCTCAAATCAACTACGACGGCGCCTGTTGCAGGGCCGCTTGAAGCAGCTGACGCCCGATCGGCAGCGCGACCTTACTCCCCTCGCCCCCATGCTCGACCACCACCGCGACGACGTACTGTGGATTTTTCTCGCCGGCGAAGCCGATAAACCAGGCATGTGGTTGCTGCCCGCTCACCTCCGCCGTTCCCGTCTTTCCGCCCACAACATACCCGGGGATTTGCGCCCCGGATGCATACCCGTTTTGGACCGACTTGATCATGATATCCCGTACCGCGGCGGCCGTTTCGGACTTGATCGCGCGTTGCCACGTCCGCGATTTGCCCTTTTGGAGCGAGTCCCCCCCAGCATCACTGATGTGATCCAGGAGGTAGGGGCGCATCATCTCCCCGTCGTTGGCAATGGCTCCCGCGACCTCCGCCATCTGAAGCGGCGTCACCAGGAGCTGGCCTTGCCCAAACGCGGTATCGGCCAGCGACGAACGGTTGGACAAGAAGTCCGGCGTCGTCGAGATCCTGCTCGACGCGACCGGCATATCAAACGGGAGATCCTCACTCAGCCCAAACCGCTTCGCGTAATCAGTCAGGCGTTCCGGACCAAGCTGCATTCCAACCTGGGCGAAAACGACGTTCAGCGAGTAGCCGTAGGCTTCGGTCAATGTGTAGCTCACCCGGTTCTCGTTGGGCCGGTTCTGTTCGACGATCACACGGTCATCGACGGTGAGCGCTCCTTCGTCCCGGTACACCGTGTCCGGCTTGGCAATCCCACTATCTAACGCCGCAGCCAGCGTAACGGTCTTGAAGATCGAACCGGGCGCGTAGAGCCCCTGAGTCGGCCGGAACAACAGCGGCGAGCCATCCTGCTTGGTCAAGGTGTCCCAGTAGGCGCTGGCCTGCTTGATCTCTTGCTCGGATTGGCTCCCGGAGTTCGCGTACAGCTTGTTCGGATCGAAGCTGGGTTTACTCGCCATTGCCAGGATCGCACCGGTTTTTGCATCCATCAGCACCGCCGCGCCGTTCCGGTCACCGAGCAGTTGATCCGCCTTCTCCTGAAGCGCAAGATCGAGCGTCAGTGTGACATCGTACCCTTGCTTTGGACGGTGTAGGACGTCATCCAGCCATTCGCCAACCGGATTCCCGCCTTTCTGCCCCGTCAGATAGGCGTCGTATGCCGACTCAAGGTTATTGGTGCCGTACAGGAGCGGTGAATAGAAGCCGGCGAGATACGCCGCGGCCGGCTCGGGGTAGGAGCGGATCTTCGAGCCATCATCCTGTCGTTGGGTGCTCGCGAGTACCTGACCGTCGTGCGCCAGGATGCGGCCCCGAATCGCCTCCGCCGCTTGAATCCGGAAGCGGGGATTGGCGATAACCGTGCCATCCTGACCCGTCCCCGAATAGTTAAGAATTTCGGCGCTGTCGGCGACTTGCAGCCGGACGAGCTGAATGCTCACCATAATGAAACCGACGAAGAAGAGAAACGCGCAGCGAATGACCGCCCGGTGCATCTTCGGAAGCGACGGTGCGATATTCGGCCAGAGGCCAACCGCCAGGAGGACGAAGGTGATCGCCATCAGCCCGAGCCAGATCACCTGGGACCCTCCACCCTCGGAGACATAGAATCCGTAGAGTACGACGAAGACCGCCGCGATCAACGCGACCGAACGAATGAACGGATTCATGTCTTCCTCCAACCAGGATCGCTGACACGGAGGAGTAACCCGATCATGAGGAAGTTCGTGAGAAGCGAGCTACCACCGGCACTGATAAACGGAAGGGTGATCCCGGTCAAGGGGATCAGTCGTACGACCCCCCCTAAAATGATCAGGGTTTGCAGCGCAAAGATCGTCGTCAATCCCACCGCCAGCAGCTTGGCGAACCCCGACTCACTCCGGAGCGCGATCGTGAAGCCTCGCGCGACCAGGAGCATGTAGAGAATCAGAACGGCGAAGGTGCCGAGGAGGCCAAGCTCCTCCCCAATGAGCGAATACACGTAGTCCGTCTGCACCACCGGGATAAGTTGCGGGTGCCCGTAGCCAAGACCGGTTCCAAACAGGTGACCGGCGGCCATCGCGTAGTCCGACTGTATCTGCTGGAAGCCGGTATCGCTCGGATCAACCCAGGGATTGATCCAGTTTTGCGCCCGGATCGCCACGCGCCCGAAGAGTTGGTACGAGACGACGACCGCGACGGCGAACGATCCGAGGCCGGTGACGACGTAGAGCAAGCGGCCGGTCGCGACGTACAGCATCGTCAGAAAGATCCCAAAGAACAGGAGCGCCGTACCGAGGTTGTTCTGAAAGACGACGATCATCACCGACAGCAGCCACATGCCGACCATCGGCATCAGGTAGGGAATCGGTGGGAGCCGGACCGGTCCGAGCTGATAGGTACCGGTGATGAGGTCACGGTACTCGTCGAGATACGCCGCGAAGAAGACCACGAGGATGACCTTGACGATCTCATCCGGCTCCACCGTGAAAAAGCCGAAATCCAGCCATAACCGCGCGCCATACGTCTCCTGACCGATGACGAGTGTGATCAGCATCAGGAGCACACCGCCGAAGGCCCAGGTGTATTTGTAGCGCCGCAGCCAATCCAGCCGCCGGACCACCACCATCATCGCCCAGAGGAGGCCCAGCCCTATGGCAAGAAACAAAAGCTGTCGCTGAGCGAGGTTCGTCCAACCGCCGCCGCGGTCAACAAACACCGGATGGAGCCGCTCGGTCACCAGGAGCCCAAGTCCGGCCAGCATCGCGACGATGGGAAAAAGGACCTGATCACCTTTGAAGCCGGAGATACTTAGCCAAAGCGACATGCCGAAGAGGAACGCGACGTAAGCCAGGCTAACCCAAATGTCGCTCCAGGACCACGCCCGCTCGCCGGTTTGTACCAAGAAAATCGTCAGGAGACCGACGATCGCCATCAGCGATGGCACCAGCAGGAGCTGGACTTCGGTGAGGCGAAACTGGCGAAGCCGGCCCATCATGCGAAACGACCAGACCCAGGCCGGAGTCGACAAACAGTCTCAACACCCCGGAACCGGTGATATCCGGCCCACGAGGCGCCATATGTCCCGATCTTCCTTGCCACGATTCCCGTCATCCCCACCCTACTCAAGATAGCGGCCGATGAGGAGACCCAAACGCTCCCGGGTTGGGGGATCTATCCCTTCCCGCGCGGTGACGATCGCCTGCGCCAGCGCCGAGCCGCATTCGCAGTCAGCGGCCTGCGCGAGCATCGGAATCACATCCCGGATCACCGCTTGAGCGGTCTCCGTGTTCCGTCGCAGGTTCTCGATGACCGTGGAAACATTGACCGACTCCTCGGTCTCGTGCCACACATCATAATCGGTCGCCAACGCCAGGACAGCGTAGCAAAGTTCCGCCTCCCGTGCCAAGCGAGCCTCCGGCATCGCGGTCATGCCGATAACATCAACGCCCCAGGAACGGTAGACGCGCGATTCGGCCTTGGTCGAAAATTGCGGGCCTTCGATGCAGATATAGGTGCCGCCCTCATGGACACGGGCACCGGCCGAACGGGCGGCGGCGACCAGCGCCGGGCGCATTGCCGGACAGAATGGATCGGCCAACGCCACGTGGACCACCGGTCCCTCGTCAAAAAACGTGCGGACCCGGTTCAGCGTCCGGTCGAAAATTTGGTCCGGAACGACGAGATCCAGCGGAACAATGTCCTCCCGCATGCTCCCAACCGCGTTGATCGAGATCACTTGCTTCACCCCGAGCGATTTCAGCGCCCAGAAGTTCGCGCGAGCGGGCACATGGGAAGGACTGAACTGGTGATAGCGCCCGTGGCGGGGAAGAAACGCAACCCGGAGTCCGGACAGCATCCCAATCGTCAGGCTGTCGCTGGGATGACCGAACGGCGTCTCAATCGAAACCTGCTCCGCTTCCGCGAGATCGGGCATACGGTAGAGCCCGCTGCCACCAATAATTCCAACCTGAATCTCCGACACCGCGCCGATCTCCTTCGTCTCGTTGAACGTTCCCCCGGATGTAAAGTGCCGCTTTCGTGCGAGCGCGTTGTTATACTGATCGCCGCGCCGCAAGGATACCGCTGACCGGCAAGGGGGCAATAGGAGCCGGTCACGAGCACCGTTTCGCGGGCGGCCGAGGTACGAGACCATGACCGATCCACTATCTGCCCGGGTCTTCAGCATGAAATTGGGAAATGGACGGCGAATCGAGCACCCAGCCCACGCGTACCGGTGAACGGCCTTCCACGCGGACGCCGAAAAACCGCCCCTGTCTCGTCACCCTGATCGCGCTTCTCCTTATCGTCGCCAGCCTGGGCACGGAGGTGTGGAACCTCTTCTCCTTCTCGCCCTGGACCGCCACACAAACCCGGCACTATGCCGGCGCAGCCGGTTTCCCGCACGGCAAGGTGAATCCCTACGGCGTCAATACCTTCCTCAGCAATGAGGTCGAGCAGTGGAAGCGCGAGAAGACGATGGAGATGATCGCGGCGTCCGGCGTGGGCTGGGTCAAGCAACAGATTCTCTGGAGCGACATTGAACCGCAGCGTGGCAGCCATTGGGACGAGAAATATCAGCAGGATGCCTGGAAAAAATACGATGACATCGTTGACCTCGCCGAACGGTACGGCGTCCGGATCATCGCCAGGCTGGACCATGCGCCAGCCTGGGCCCTCCCTCCGGATAGCACGCCTGGGACCCCACCTTCGGATCCAAACGATTACGCAAATTTCGTGGCCGAGTTCACCCAACGTTACCGCGGCCGCGTCCAGTATCTCCAGATCTGGAACGAACCGAATCTCTCGGTGGAGTGGGGAGGCCGGATCGATCCCGATGGCTACTTCCAACTCCTCCAGGCTGCCTATACCCGAGCCAAGGAGGTCGATCCGAACGTCGTCATCCTCAGCGCGCCGATGGCGATGACCAACGAGCATTCCGATCGCGCGATTCCCGAGTTCGACTACTGGCAGCGCCTCTACGATCTGGGTGCCGGGAAATATTTTGACATCATGACCGCCAGCGCCTATGGGCTGGATCAGCCGCCCACGGCCGCGCCGGACCCATCCATCATCAACGTCCGGCGCGTCGAGCTACTCCGGAAGATGATGGAGGAGCACGGAGATGGCGCGAAAGCGGTCTGGTTGAACGAGTACGGCTGGGATGCCGCGCCGGAAGATATGCCAAGGGATAAGCTCATCTGGCAGCGAGTCACCGACGATCAGCAGGCAGACTGGGTTCCAGAAGGGATTACCTGGATGCGCCGGAACTGGCCCTGGCTCGGCGTCGCCAGCATCTGGTACTTCCGGCAGAACGGTGACATCCCTCCGGATGCCCCCGAATACTATTTCCGGATGGTCGATCTCGAATTCACGCCCCGGAAGGTCTACCTCTCGGTTCAAAAGGACGCCACCGCCCAGCAGCTCGCGTTACCGGGAACCTATGGAGAAATGGAGGCGCCGATCGTCGCCTTCGGCCCCTGGGAGCGCATCGGCGACGTACGGGCTACCGATGGCCAGTACATCACTTCGAAGAGCGCCAGCGCGTCCATCGAGCTCCGCTTTTTCGGTTCCGACGTCGATCTCCTGTTGCCGAAAGATCCTGGCCACGGACTCCTCTATATGGAGGTCGATGGCCGTCCAGCCAAAGGTCCAGGAATCCAGCAGGACCGGTCCGGGAAGTCGATGATCGATCTGGAGACTCTACGAGATATCGACCGGGTTTCGATCGTCTCAGGACTGGGAAACAGCCGTCCGCAAGCCGAGCATCGCCTGCGATTAACGCTGGGATCGAACAGTGCCTTCGCGCTTGATGGGGTCGTGATCGGTTATCATCGAGCGTATCTACGGTTTATCCTGGTGAGTCTGCTCGGCCTGCTTGGTATCGGAGGCGCGCTCCAATTGATGAGACGGCCATGGTAGACATCGACAACGCGTACATCGAGCCGGTCGCTCGCCCCAGTACCATGCAGGTCCTGTGGCAGATGCTGGACCACCACGAACTCCCCCTACGGCTGCTCGCAGCAGCGCTGGGAGTGATTCTCCTGCTCGTGCTTCTGACGATCAACCTGGAGATCCGTTTACCGGGTGTGCATTTGCCGGAAGGAGCGCGGAGCACCATCCGGCCGGGTCAGCTCTTGCTGGCGCCCGGTCTGCATGGGCCCAACGACCCCGCTATCACCACTACCCACGACTGGTTTACCCAACGGCTCAATACGGAGACGGCACTGGCAACGAACAGCCGGGGAGGCAAGCTCAGCACGTCCTTTTACGGCACCGAGGTGAGCCTGATCGCGCGGGTGGGTCCGGAAGCCGGACGGGTGTATATCCAGGTCGATGGCGCTCCGGTTCCGTCGCTGTCCCAGGATGACTCGGGGAACAGCTATATCAACCTTAGGGACGAAGATGCGGTCAACGAGACGATTTCGATCGCCACGGGACTCCCCCATGCCGAGCACATGCTGGAAATCACCAACGGCTCCGCCGGCCAGCTCGCGATTTCCGGCATTCTGGTGGATGCCGCCACGCCATTCTCCTGGGCGTTCGCGTTAATGTACACCGTGCTCGTTATTCTCCTGGTCGGAGTAGTCCGGGAAGTCCTCATCGCGATCGCGCGGCGGTTTCAGTGGTTTCCGCCAACCCGTGGCCTCATCCTCTGGCGCCGGATGCGGCCGGAGTGATGCGCACGGAAGCGCGCCTGCCGGGGAATATCCGGCGCGCGCAGGCGGCGACCATCGCCGGGCTGGTGGGCATCGCCATCCTGATCGGCGCGGCCTACATCGCGCCCAATCTCCCGTTCCTTCTTGCCCTCGGTCTGGGGATCACTGCCATCGCGGCACTCCATCCTCCAAGCGCGCTCGCCGCGATTCCCGCCAGCATCGGTCTGGTCTTTCATCCGATCCGCTATTCCGGCCTGGAATTCAGCCCCGCAGAGATCCTGATTCTGGCCACGACGGCCGGTGTTACGCTCCGCGTCATCATCCTGTTCCTGCTCCGAACCGAGAGCCGTCCCGGGATCACTCCGCGGGAGCTGGTCCACGCTACGGGGAGTGGCTTTGGTCCGGCCGCGCTCCTGATGCTTGTCGCCGGCGTCGTGTCACTCGTTACCCTCGCCGATCCGGCACACCGTCATGAGAGCCTGCGCACGTTCCGGTGGGTCATCGTCGAGCCGATTCTCTATGCCGTCCTGGCTCGCTACTACCTGCGGGATAGCCTGGATCGCTGGATCACGGGCGCGGCATTCGTTGGGGCGGCAACGGCGATTTCCGTTTATGGATTGGTTCTCCTGCTGGATGGAGGAGGGCTCAGCGTCGAGGGCGTGCGACGGATCAGCGGGACCTATCCGCACCCGAACGCCCTGGCGCTCTATCTGGAGCAGCCGATCGCGTTTGGATTCGCGCTCGCCATGACCGCGCGCCGGAAAATCGTGAGCTTGCTCTGGCTGGCGATGACCTCGATATGCGGTATCGCATTGGTCATGACATTCTCTCGTGGAGCCTTGCTCGGCACGGCGCTCGCGGTTGTAGCGATCGCCACACTCAGCCAGCGGCAGCGTCTCGCGCGACGGCTGATCCCGGTACTCGTCATCCTCGGACTCGTGCTGACGATTGTCGCCGGTCCCCGGATGCTGAGCCTGTTTGGCGGCGGGAGCGGATCGCTCCGGGTCGCGATCTGGGAATCGGCGATCGCGATGATTCGCGATCACCCAATTTTCGGCGTCGGGCTCGATCAGTTCCTCTACCAGTACGCGCCGCGGTACATCGCGCCTGAAGCCTGGCCGGAGCGCTTCACCGCGCATCCACATGATATTTTCCTCGATGTCTGGCTCAGCCTCGGTATACTTGGAATTGCCGCCGCCGGGGTGTACGCCATTACCCTGACCCGAACCATGCGACACATCGTCCGGCGCGTGTGCCCGCTCGGGCTGGCAGCGGCGGGCGCGATCATTGCTGGTGTTGTTCACGGGCTCATCGATAACGGATACTTTGTGCCCGACCTTGCGTTGATGTTCTGGTTCTTGACAGCCATCATCGAGTTGGAAGGAATGGCGGCGACCCGGGACACTGATCAATTGGGGGCGATGGGGGAGGAAGTACGTGCGGATACTGGTGGCTGGCGGAGCGGGGTTTATCGGCTCGCATCTCTGCGACGCGCTCGTTGATGCCGGGCACTCCGTCATCGCGGTCGACAACTTCGTGACCGGCCGCGCGGTCAACATCGAACATCTCAAGAGTCACCCGCGATTCACGTTCATCGAGCACGACGTGACGGTGCCGTTAGAGATTCAGGCCGATCAGATCTACCATCTGGCAAGCCCGGCGAGTCCGGTCGGCTACATGTCCCATCCGATCGAAACCCATCTGGTCAATTCAATCGGCACGCTGAACCTGCTCCGGCTCGCCGAGGCCAATCAGGCCCGGTTCCTCTTCACATCGACATCGGAAGCCTATGGCGATCCTCTGGTCCACCCGCAACCGGAAACCTACTTTGGCAATGTCAATCCGGTCGGCCCAAGGAGCTGCTACGACGAGAGCAAGCGCTTCGGCGAGTCGATCACGATGGAGTTCGTCCGGAACTTTGGGGTCGATGCACGGATCGTTCGCCTGTTCAACACCTATGGTCCGAGAAACGATCCGGAGGATGGGCGGGTCGTACCGAACTTCGTCATGCGGGCGCTCGCTGGAGAAGCGCTGCCGGTTTACGGTGACGGGGAGCAGACCCGGTCGCTCTGCTACGTGAGCGATCTCATCGAGGGTCTCCTCCGAGCAATGGAGCATGACAACGCATCCGGTGAGGTCATCAATCTCGGCAATCCCGATGAACGAACGATTCTGGAGTTGGCCCACTTCATCATCGAGATGGCCGGATCAACGTCCGGTATCTCCTTCGAGCCGGCCCGCCCCGATGACCCGGACCGCCGCTGTCCGGATATCACTAAAGCCCGGGACCTCTTAGGTTGGGAGCCGATCGTGCCGATTGAGGAGGGTTTGCGCGAAACGATTGCCTATTTCGACCGGTACCGCTCGCGGACATCTCGTGCGCTGGCCAGCCAGTAGCGTCCGAACCGCCTGGTCGTTCCCCTCCGCTATCGGTGGGCTCCTTGCCGCCGGTTCAGCGGCGGTGATTCTCACCCAACCGTTCCCGATCAATCTCCTCGTGATCCCGGCGATCGCGGCGGGAATTGGGCTGCTCCTGATTCCCGCGCTGGCGCCGATTCTGCTCGTGGTCTCGGTCCCGGTTCAGGATGCCGGTGCGCTCCATCTTGGAGGAACCGCGCTCACCGCCACGAAAGGGGCCCTGGCCGCGCTCATCGCGGTCACCGCCATCCATTTGCTGACGCGGAAAGATGACATCCGCTGGTCGGTCATCGCGGTCCCTTTCCTCGGCTATTTGCTCGCCCAGGGCCTGTCTCTGACCCAGGCCGTCAACCTTCAAGCTGGCATCGCCGAGATATTCCGGTGGACGGTCGCGCTTCTCGCCTTCCTGACCGTCCTCCAGGCGGTCCGATCAGGACGCGCTATCCTGGCGCTCGCCGCGCTCGTGGGACTGGCGACACTAGGGGAAGCAGCGTACGGCGCGCTGCAATCCCTGCTCGGGATTGGTCCGAAGAGCTTCGAGGCGAGCAATGATTTGTCGCGCGCCTTCGGCACGTTCGGTACGCCGAACACGTTCGCCGGATACCTGGAAATGACCGGGCCCTGGCTCGCGGCGCTGGCGATTTGGGGTTTGATCCAGGGCGTGAAGTTCGGCCGCCGCTATCGGGCCAGCCGGATTCACGGGATGAATGCCAGCCAACGTGACCGGCGAGCACTGGCCCTCGCGCTGATCCTGAGCCTGTGGAGTGGTGGCACGGCACTCGCCGCGCTCGCCGGGATCGGGCTCAGCCTATCGCGAGGCGCCTGGCTCGGCATTTCGGCCGCGATCGTGGCAATGATCATGGTGACCGGGAAACGCGGGTTCCTCGCGAGTGTGCTGGGAGCAGTGGTCATCGGACTCTTTCTGGCAGCAGGCGGTATCAACTATACGCCTCCTGCGATTCACGAGCGGTACGATCAGCTCGTGAACCAACTTCATTTCTTCGATTCGCGGGATGTGCCGGTAACTCCGGATAACTTCGCCGCCGTCGAGCGAATGGCTCACTGGCAGACCGGTATCGCTATGTTCGAGAGCGACCCGGTTCTCGGCATCGGTGTCGGCAATTTCAACGATCGCTACCGCGACTTCTACGTCCATCCTCGCTTCTCGGCTTCACGCGGCCATGCCCATAATTACTATATCCACGCCGCCGCCGAAACCGGTCTCGTCGGCCTCGCGGCCTACCTCATGCTGATCCTGACGGCGGCGTTTACCTGTATCCGGGCCGCGCGGTCCGCTCCCTCCAGTCTCGGACGCGCCCTAGGAATCGGCGCGGTCGGGGTGACGGCGGCGGTGATGGTCCACAACGTGGTTGAAGACTTGCACGTGCTCAACCTGGGCATCCAGCTCTCAGCGGTCTGGGCATTGGCGGTAGTCGCGCTGCGCTATCTGCCAACCGGAGACTTGGAGCCGTTTAGCGGAGAGGCAGGCTCAGGCGAATGACCGGTAGGCGCATCGACGAGGACCAACGCACGGGAATCGAGATCAGACCCAACGGAAAAGCCGCCCTGGAGGCGCTGACGCTCTCCGGTGACGAGCAGCCGGCCGGGGGCTGGAGTTCGTCGTCGTTCGCCGGCCGCGTTCTTCGCCCACGAACGCTCCTCTCTTTCGCGCTCGCCGCGGCCATTATCATCTTCGCGTTCAGCCGCTTCGACTTGAACATCTCGGCGATCGCCACCCAGATGAGCCAGGCAAATCTCTTCTATCTCTCGCTGGCATTCGTTGTCTATTACGGATCGTTCGCCGTTCGCGCCGCCCGTTGGCGGTCTCTCCTCGGGAGCGCTCGCGTGGAACCGGCACCCGGCTACCGGATTCCCGGTATGCCGGGGATGATGGTCATATTCATCCTGTCCTGGTTCGTCAATTGTCTCGTCCCGGCCAAACTGGGTGATGCCTACCGGGGATACCTGCTTAAGCAGCGGTCCCGTACGTCACTCAGTTCGGCGCTCGGAACCATCTTCGCCGAACGGCTCTCGGATCTCATCACGCTCGCCATCGTGCTCGTCGCCTCGGGCCTCCTGGTCTTCGGGCGCCACATACCCTCGACCGTCAGCAACTGGATGCTCGTCGGGGTCGCCCTGGGGGTGGCGCTCGTTCTCGGCACCCTGGTCGTCTACCGGTTCCGGGAACAGTTCCGGCGGCTGGTGCCCCATCGCGTTCGCGGCCACTATGTCAATCTCGAACAGGGTGCGCTGGGATCGTTTGGCCGGATTCCGACTCTCCTGCTGCTGACTGCGATCATCTGGGTGCTGGAAGGCGTCCGACTCTACTTTGTCGTGCTGGCGCTCGGATCGGGATTCACATTCTCAGCCGCGCTCTTCGTCGCGCTGCTGGCCAGCTTGCTGACGGTCGTACCAGTGACACCCGCCGGCCTCGGTTTCGTTGAAGTCGGCGTTGTCGGCGTGCTGATGCTCCTCGGCAGTGCCGAGCAGACCGCCGCGTCCATCGCGCTGCTGGATCGGGTCGTCGCGTACTGGAGCGTGATCGTGATCGGCGCGGCGCTCTACGCCATCGTGCGCTGGAAGTGGCGGGGAGGCGCCGGGTGAGGATCGCGCTCGACTACACGCCCGCGCTTCGCCAGCGGGCCGGTGTCGGACGGTTCACCCGGAGTTTGGGAACCGCCCTGATCGGGCAGCTTGACGACGATGAACGGCTCATTCTCTGGAACGCCGGCCCAGACGAAACGAGACGCCAGGCGGCAGTGATGGCCGCCGGGAATCAACGTGTGGTCCGTCGGCGAGTTCCGGTGCCGGAGCGTTGGCTGACCATCGCCTGGCACCGGCTCCGGCTCCCGGTCCCGGTCGAACGCTTCATCGGCGATGTCGATCTGGTCCACGCTCCAGATTTCGTCGCGCCGCCGAGCCAGGCCCCCGCGATCGTGACGATTCACGACCTCAGCTACCTGATCACGCCCGAATTCGCCTTTCCCAACCTGCGCCGCTACCTGAGCCAAGCGGTCCCCCGCACCCTGGAGCGTGTCAGCCGGATCGTGGCGGTCTCGCAAACCACCGCTAATGATCTTTCCGAGCGCTACCGGATCGATCCTGGGCGCATCGCGGTCATTCCGAATGGGGTCGATCCGATGTTCCGGCCGCTTGACCCGGATGAGGCGCGTCAAACCATTGCGCGCCTTGGCGTCCGGGAACCCTACGTTCTGATCGTGGGAACCATCGAGCCCCGGAAGAACCACCAGGCGCTCCTCCGGGCGTTCGAGCAGGTTCACACGGCAAACCCTGAGGTATCTCTCGTCATCGCAGGTTCGCCAGGCTGGCTCTCAGAATCGATCATGGACGCCATCGGGCGGCACGCTCAGCGGCTCCCGGTCCAGCATCTCCGCAATGTCGACGACGCCGCGCTCCCGGCGCTCTACGCGCGATCCATCGCGCTCGTTTATCCTTCGTGGTATGAAGGCTTCGGACTGCCGGTCGTGGAAGCGATGGCCTGCGGGACCGCCGTCATTACCAGCGATCGGGGTGCGACAGCCGAGGTCGCCGGAGACGGTGCGCTGTTGGTATCGCCGGATGACACCGGGTCGATCGCCAGGGCGATGGCCCAGGTCTATGGCGATCCCGAACTCCGCGCCCGGTTGATCGAGCACGGAATCGACCGGGCAAAAGAGTTTTCATGGGATGCCGCCGCCAGCGCCTATCGCCGGCTCTATCGCGATGTCGCGGTCACGGCACGGAGATTTCAACCAAATGGAACCGCATGAGCCGGAACACGATCCAACCGAACCGCCTGAGCCCGAGCAGGACCCCGAGCTTGCCGCGCGCCGGCGGCGCGGGGGCCAGCAAGTTCTCCTGGTAGTAGTGATCGCCTATGCCCTGCTCGGGCTGATGTGCGTGATCGCCGGAGTTCTCATCGCCATTCGTGTGTCCTCGTAGCGGGCCGGTTCCCTGCGGGGATGCCAGGAACGGCTTCGATAGGATCGCCACAACATTGACGGAAGGGGTGGGGAGCCCGGTGTTGCGATGGTTTCGGCGCTAGAGCATTGGCCGCTCACCGCACCACTCTTCGTGGCGGCCGGGGCCGTCGTCGCCGCAATGCTGATCGGCATTGCCTGGTGGGGGACGCCGGGGGAGGACCGCCTCGCGCAAAACGCCGTCCAGCGTCTCGCTAAGAACAGCCTGGCGCCGATAACAGGGCAATTGGCCAGCCGAGCAGTCGATCTGGTCTTCGCGGCGTTCGTGCTCCGGCTGCTCGGCGTGACCGGCAATGGCGAGTATGCCATCGCCGTGGTTACGTGGCTGTATGTGAAGACGATTTCCGATTTCGGGCTCGGACTGCTCGTGACTCGGGAGATCGCGCGGAATCCCGATGATGCCGGGCGACTTGTGGGAATCAGTACACTCCTTCGGGTCGTGGTTCTCGGCGTATTGCTGGTGCCGGTAGCAGCCTATGTCCTCGGCAGTTTGGAGCTCACGAAACTCTCTACAGCCAGTAGCATCGCGATCGTGCTCTTGACCATCTCGATCGTCCCCAGCAGCTATACCGAGGCGATCAACTCAGCGTTCAACGGATTCGAGCGAATGGCGCTGCCGGCCATCCTCAACCTGTTCACCAACGTGTCTCGCGCCGGCTTCGGCTTTGCGGCACTCTTCGCCGGGTACGGTGTGGTCGGGCTGGCGGCGGTCGCGCTCCTGAGCACGCTCATCTCGACCATCGCCTACCATGTCGCGCTTCGCCATCTCGGGGTCAAGGCGACCTGGGCCTGGAACTGGGCGGACGCCCGGCAGCTCATGGTCCTGGCCTGGCCGCTGCTCCTAAACGCGTTGCTCTTGAACCTCTTTTTCCGGGCCGATGTCTTCGTCATACAAGCCAGCCAGGGCGATCATGCACTCGGCATCTACGATGCCGCGTACAAGTTCATCAATCTGCTGCTGCTGATTCCCGCCTACTTTACGCTCGCCGCCTTCCCAATCCTGTCACGCTATGCCGCGGATAATCCCGGACGCTTCATCAAGAGCTACCGGCTCGCGGCGAAGTTCATGCTGGTCATCGCCTGGCCGGTCGTGATCGGGACGATGGCCCTCGCTCCCCTTTTCATCGGCGTCCTTGGCGGCGATGCCTTCCTTCCGGATTCGGCCAACGTCCTCCGAATCCTGGTCTGGTTCGCCCCGCTAAGTTATGTCAACGGCATCACCCAGTATGTGCTGGTCGCGGCCAATCAACAGCGCACGATTACCTGGGCCTTCGGCGCGGCCGTGGCCTTCAATATCGTGGCCAATCTGCTTTTGGTCCCGGAATATGGTTATCTGGCGGCGGCGGCGGTCACGGTCGCGACCGAAGCGGTGCTCTTCCTGGTTTTGAGCCGGCCGGTCCGGCAATATGTCGGGGAGATCCGCTGGCTATCCTTGATGATCGGACCAACGGGTGCGGCAATCGCGATGGCGGCGGTAGAGATCGTGGGCCGGCCGCTGGGTCCAATTCCCGCTGTCGCGGTAGCCACCGTGGTCTACCTCGGTGCGTTGGTAATGTTTCGGGTGATCGGCTCGCGAGAGGTTGGAATCGCTCGCGCGCTCCTCGGCCGCCCGGACCCGATCACCCTCTAAACCCTCTGCCCGTCCGGCGCGTGGTTATGCTCGGACAGTCAGGCCGGGGAGTACCGGACCTGCTTGTTGAGACGAAACATTCTTCCGTCCCGGTAGCGCTCCCACCAGTTTCAGGTTGGTTTCCAGCGCCTGAATACAGAACAGGAGCCCCCTGGTCTTTCCCCGGTGATAGGCGTGCATTTCGCGGTCCTCAACCTCGAACCAGTCCTCTACCCGGCGCTCTTCCTCCTGGTATTCTCGTCGGATCTTCGCCAGGACACCCAGCGCCGCGTCGAGCATCTCGGTTTCGGTACCAGGCTCAACCGGGTTCACGGTGGTACGGTTCATGCGTCTCCACCAGACTCATCTAGCAGGCGGGCTATCTCCGCTTCACGTGCCCCGTGGACGAGATGGCAACCGCCTGTCCCATCAGGCCATATGGCGGTAGTGGCCCCGCGAAACACCCCCGGAATTGGGCCGCATGCAGGCCTTCCAGCGAGTGTCGCGCGTGGGTGTGTTCGAGCACACCTCTTGACCTCGTAACCATCGCCATAGTAATTTCCCTCAGACCAAGAATTGTACCCCCTCGCTGAGGGTACGTCCAGGGTCCTGCCGACGGAAAACGGAGTTAGCGCCGGGACTCAAAAACCGGGGCGAATCCGGTGAGGCGGGAACGCTCATCCTGGTCACCGCGGGTCAGTTCCAACCGGTAACAGACGCGATCGGCGCGGTAGGAACGCTCCTGATAGTACACGGGCTGGCTCGGATCGGTATAGGAGGTACGCCGGACGATTAGCAGCGGCGCGTTTCGTTCAGTCCCGAGGTGATGCGCGATTTCGCAGCTGGCGAGTCCGGCTTCGATGACGAAAGTGCCGGAGACGACCCGGATGCCGTACTGGGTCCGGAGCTGATGGTAGATCGTTTCGTCCGCCAGCCGCTCACGATCCAATAGCCGGCCGAACCGTAAGGGCAAATAGGTGCGGTCGAAGGCAACCGGCGAGCCATCGCCCAGGCGCAGGCGGTCGAGCCGCACGATGGGCGACCCCGGCGCGAGATCGAACATCCGCGCCACCTCTGCTGGGGCAGGCTCCTCGCCGAGATGAATGATTTGGGAGGTTGGCAGCAAACCCGCGGCGGTCATATCCTCCACGAAGTCGTTGAGCTGGACCAACTCCTGTTCGATCGGCGGCGCGGAGACGAAGGTGCCCTTCCCCTGCCGGCGTCGTAATAGCCCGGCATCGGCCAGGAGATCGATCGCCGCCCGAACCGTGATCCGGCTGACCCCAAACTGCTCGCACAGTGCTTCCTCGGATGGAATGCGGTCACCGACCCGATACCTGCCCTCGGCAATCTCTCGCCGCAGCGTATCCGCAAGCTGCTGGTAGAGCGGGCCCTTGGCTCGCATCTCATTCACTGCTCTGAACCCCTGTTTCCACAATAGGCGATGCTACTCCAGTCACGGGCACCCAATCCGACGGCTGTCCTTTGCCAACTGCTCATCCGCCAACGCCGGATCAAGCCCCCCACCACGACAAGGATACCGCCCTTCCCAGGACCATCGCAGCCGCGTAATTGACAGTCGCTCACAGTCCTTATAACATTATACTGATAATGGGTTGGCAGGCTGCGACAATTCCCAGAGGACGCCACCATGTACTTCGAACAGATCCTTCGCCGCGATATCGGTTGTGCCGCCTACATGGTCGGGTCGACGGACTCTGGTGAAGTGGCCGTCATCGATCCCCGGATCGACATGGTCGACGAGATCCTCGGCCTCACTGCGCGTGACGGCCTCCGCCTCCGCTACATCATCGAAACGCATAATCACGCCGACCACGTCGCCGGTCACCATCAGCTCGCGGCCCGAACGGGCGCCGCTATCGCCATCTTCCATACCGCCGGCGTCGCGTACCCTCACCAGGCGCTGCAAGACGGGCAAGAACTGGCGCTCGGCGAGGTCCTGCTTCGCGTCATTCACACACCCGGCCACCGTCCCGAGCATGTCGCCATTTCCGTCATAGATCGTTCGCGCGGGGATGAACCCTGGGTGGTGCTAACCGGCGATTCGCTCTTCATCGGCGACGTCGCCCGGCCGGATCTGGCGATTCCGGGGAAGGAGGGCGCCGAAAAGCTTTTTTTGAGCTTGCACGCGCGCCTCCTGACGTTGGCGGATGGGACGCTGGTCTATCCCGGGCACATCGCGGGCTCACTCTGTGGGCGGGTGAGCAATCGCATGGCCACGTCCACCATCGGCTTCGAGCGGAGTTGCAACCCGGCCCTGACCATCCCTACGGTCGAACCGTTCGTGATCTACATGACCAGCAGCTTGCCGCAGCGCCCGCCGAACATGGCGAGAATCGTGGACATGAACCGGGCGGCCAATCCGGCCTCGCCGGCGGAACCGCTCCCCCTTCCCCCCTCAGAGGTGCGGCGGTTGGCGCAAGAGGGTTCGCTCGTCCTCGACACCCGGACGCCGGGCGAATTCGGGGCCGGCCACATTCCGGGCGCGATCTCAGTCTATCCGGGCCAGGGCCAGTTCCAAAACCGGGTCGGCCTCACCATATCGCCGGATGCCGATCTGATCCTCGTCACCTCGGAGGATACGATGGTGGCGTCGATTGTTCAGTCGCTCTCTGTCATCGGCTTTAACCGCGTTACCGGCTACCTCGCCGGCGATATGCGGCGCTGGGAGCTGGCGGGATACGACACCGTGATCCTCCCGCAGATCTCGGTTCGAGCCCTCCAGCAGGAGCGGGAGCAGGCGCCCGGACTCCAGGTGCTGGATGTGCGCGAGCCGGGCGAATGGACGGCAGGCCACATCGAAGGGGCCATTCACATTCCGTTTTACCGGGTGGCCGCGAATGCCGGCACGCTCGACCGAAAACGGCCGCTCGCGGTGATCTGTGGTAGCGGCGTTCGGAGCTCCCTCGCCGCCAGCCTCTTGCAACGGGCGGGCTTTACCGATCTGCGGAACGTAACCGGCGGAATGGGGGCCTGGACGGCGGCTGGTCTCCCAACCGTCCAAGCCGGAGACCAGGCCGGAACCCGCAGCGAAGCCATCACCCGATGAATTCAGATCCGCACGGCGTGTATCCGTAGCCAACGGCGGCGACGTGCGTTAACACGGATAGGGAACGGGCGGATCACCGCCACGTGTCAGCGCACATCGTGGGCGCCGTAGCCGAAACAACAGGACGCGACTCGTTCGGGTCGAGTCTTCAGCGATGCCCTTACACGAGTTCATCGCCATTTTTCATCGCCACTGGCGCCCCATCGTAGCATTTCGTGTGGTACTATACGTTAGCCGATCGCATGGGTATTGAGTCTGGTTAATGAGGCTCATATACGAGCCTCACCGGAGCACACTGCGCGAGCGTTCGGTGGTAGCAGGGGGCCAGCCAGCGGAATGAAAAGGCATCGAGGTAACGGTCATTCGACCGGCACCTTGTTACGTCCAGTTGGTCGTAGGCGTCGTTCAGCATCTGGTGTAGCATTAAGATCGAAGCGATGATGGCGCGAGACGGGGCCTTGGCTGAGCGGGAGCAAGTTGAGGAAAATAGACCCGTTCCGGTAGTGTCGCATAATCCGTTGCCAAACGTAAGGACAACAGCATGAAGAGTCGCTACGACATGTATTCGATGCGGTATCCGCTCTTGCCGCTCAAGAACGTCGTGGTCTTCCCGAGGAACGTTGTGACCTTATTGGTGGGAAAGCCGCGCTCCATTCAGGCGGTCGAGGAGGCCAAGAGCCGGGACCAGCGCATCGTTGTCGTCGCGTACCGGGATTCTACGGTCGATGATCCGCAACCGGATCAACTCTATGAGATGGGAACCCTCGCTGAGATCGTTTCCATCGAGCATCAGCAAGGTGGAAACCTCCAGGTCGCGCTGGAAGGGCTCTCTCGCGTGCAGCTTGTGCAGTACGACACCACACGGCCCTTTTATACCGTGCGCATCGAGCAAGCCAATGAAACGGTATCGCTGACCGCGGAGACTCAGGCGCTCGTCTACCATCTCCGTGGGCTCGCGCGCCAGTACCAGGAATCCAAAAACATCTTTAGCAACGACATCCTCGACATGATCGAGACGACCAATGATCCTGGGCACCTGGCCGACTTGCTCACCACGCAGCTCATCAGTGACGCCGCGCAGCGCCAGACGTTCCTGGAAAATCTCGATCCGGTAAGCCGGCTCCAGTTCTTGGCAGTCCGGCTGACGACCGATTTGGACATGGCGACACTCGATCAGCGGATCAAGGACCGGGTGCGGGACCAGATCGATAAGAACCAGCGTGAATACTATCTCCGGGAGCAACTGAAGGCGATCCACGACGAGCTGTCCGGTGAGGGCGGCAGCGAGATGGACGCGATGCGCGACAAGATCAAGCAGCGCGGCCTTCCGACCGAGATCGAGGATAAGCTGTTTAAAGAGGTCAACCGGCTGGAACGAATGCCGACGATCTCGGCCGAGGCAACCGTCGTCCGCAACTATATCGATACGGTGCTCGGCCTGCCCTGGCATGAGGAGACCGAAGATAACCTCGATCTGGAGCATGCCGAGGAAATTCTGAATCTCGACCACTTTGGGCTCGACCCGGTGAAGGAACGCATCCTCGAGTTCCTGGCGGTCCATAAGCTGACGCACGGCCGTGGGGGCATGGGAGCGGCAATACTCTGCCTTGCCGGGCCTCCCGGCGTCGGGAAAACGAGCCTGGGCCGGTCGATCGCGCGGTCGATGGGACGGAAGTTCGTCCGGGTCAGTCTCGGCGGCGTTCGTGACGAGGCTGAAATCCGGGGTCATCGCCGGACCTACATCGGCGCATTTCCCGGGCGGATCATCACCGCGATGAAGACGGCCGGGACCCTCAATCCAGTCATCATCCTCGACGAGATCGACAAGATGACCTCGGACTACCGGGGTGATCCGGCATCGGCGATGCTCGAAGTGCTCGATCCCGAGCAGAACCACGCCTTCAGCGATCATTTCCTCGATATGCCGTACGATCTCTCGAAGGTGCTCTTCATCACAACCGCCAACTACCTGTACAACATCCCGCGGCCGCTGCGTGACCGGATGGAGATCATCGAGATCAGCGGGTACACCGAGCACGAGAAGATGGAGATCGGCAAACGTCACCTGCTCCCGAAACAGGTGGAAGCGCACGGCCTGACGCCGGACCAACTCGAAATTCCCGAGAAGATCTGGAACAAGCTCATCCGGGGCTATACCAGAGAAGCCGGGGTCCGCGGTCTGGAGCGCCAGCTCGCGGCGATCTGCCGGAAGGTTGCTCGCGATGTCGTCAAGGGCAAACGCAAGCGAATCCGGCTGACCCCGGCCCGGCTGCAAGAATGCCTGGGGCCAGCGCGCTTTGGATTCGAGCACGAGATCGGCGAAAACCAGGTTGGGGTTGCGATCGGTCTCGGAACCACCGAGGTCGGCGGCGAGTTGATCCCGGTGGAGGTCGCGGTCATGCCGGGCCGTGGCAGCCTTACCATCACCGGCCGGGCCGGCGATGTGATGCAGGAGTCGGCACGAGCAGCGCTCAGTTACGCGCGGTCCCGGGCGGAGGCGCTTGGTATCCCGCGGGACTTCCAGGAGAAGAACGATCTCCACATCCACCTGCCGGAGGGCGCGACACCCAAAGACGGGCCGTCCGCCGGAATCACGATGGCGACCGCGCTGATTTCCGCGTTGACCAAGCGGCCGGTGCTCTCCGATGTTGCGATGACCGGTGAAATCACGCTTCGCGGCCGGGTGCTGCCGATCGGCGGGCTCAAGGACAAGACGCTTGCCGCCCACCGGACCGGTATTCGCCGCCTCATCGCGCCACTGGACAACCAGCGTGATCTGTCGAACATCCCGGAGAAGATCGCCCGCGAGATGACCTTCTACTGGGTGGAGAATATGGACCAGGTCATCGCTCAGGCGCTGGACTTCAGTGAGCGGGCGAACGACATCGATCCCCAACTCCAGGAGCAGCTCGGGCAAGCGACCGATCGCGGCTCCATGTCCGACTTGATGGATGTTGCGGTCGAGGATGGCGCCGGAGCCGGGGTCTAGCCTATCGCGAGCATCGACGACTGAAACCACGAAGGCGGGTCCGAGCCCTGGACCCGCCTTTTCTCATCGGTTACGATCCCGATTCGAACCGCACACGATGCCTGACGTGGCAGCCGCGCCCATCCACGGGGCAGAATCGTTCTGCATATCGGGAGCGTTGGAGGATGAAGGCCAGAAGAGAGGCGCTACCCTAGCACTCGCACTGGTCCTGTCCATCGCACCCTCGGCGATCAATCCTCTTCAATTCGCAGTATTCTTGACGCTTGTCTACACCCGCTGCTAGAATGGCAATTCAACTCAGGTACGGCTGGGCATTGCGAGTGCGAGCTATGATGACTCGCCGCGCTCCGGAGACCAGACGGAATGCCAGACTACCCGTACCCCTGATTGGTCATCGAGCACGTGGGGACTCCAGGCCAAGCGCGTGAGGAAGATGACTGATGGCAGGCGTGGATCTTGTCAGACTGACGGCGCTCATGGAGCGAACAATTGGGAGACCCGAAGTCGTCATCGGCCTCATTGATGGACCGGTTGCTCTCAACCATCCCGAACTGACCGTGGAAAGCATTCGCGAGATCCCAGGCGGACGAGAAGCGGCTTGTTCGGAGATCGACAGTCCGGCTTGCATGCACGGAACCTTCGTGGCGGGCATTCTAAGTGCGAGACGAGGCTCGAAAGCCCCGGCGATCTGCCCTGGGTGCAGCCTGTTGGTCCGTCCGATCTTTTCGGATCACGATCTCTCTTCAACAGTAGGGCAGTGGAATGCTCACGACGGCGTGCCAAGCGCTACGGCCGATGAACTTGCCGCGGCTATTGTCGAGGTGGTTCGCACCGGCGCGCGCGTGCTGAATCTCAGCGCGGCCATCGCGCTCCCGTCGATCCAAGGCGAGCGCAACCTGGAATTGGCTCTGGACTACGCGGCGCGACAAGGCGTGCTGGTCGTGGCCGCGGCGGGGAATCTGGCGACGGTGGGGAGTTCCGCCATCACACGCCACCCGTGGACGATCCCGGTTGTAGGCTGCGACGGTCAGGGTCGGCCAATGCCCGAATCCAATCTAGCGGGATCGATCGGCAGACGCGGGCTGAAAGCTCCCGGTGAGAAGATCACCAGCCTGGGCGTGGGAAGCGCCCTGCTGACGTTGAGCGGCACGAGCGCGGCTGCGGCCTTCGTGACCGGTGCCCTCGCCTTGCTCTGGTCAGAATTCCCCAACTCGAGCGCAACGGAAGTGAAGCTGGCGGTCACACAACCCACCGCCGAGACCCGTAAAACCCTCGTACCCCCGTTGCTGGACGCATGGGCATCGTACGAAGTCCTGGCTTCGGCCCGCCAAGGGAGCAAAGTCGCATGAGCGAGAAGGAAGCAACCCTGAATCAAGGCGAGGAACCTCGATCGACACCACATCACGTTCGCATTCCGGGCTTTCTCGTCGACGACGACATCGGTTTGGGTGACGTGGTTAAAAAGGTCACGTACGCCGTGGGGATCAGGCCTTGCGGTAGCTGTGAAAAGCGTGCCGAGGCGCTCAATCGATGGATGCGTTTCTCGGGCTAGCCGCTGTGTGTCGCGGTCGATTCTGACCTTGGATGAAGTGAGGTTCCATGGAGCCACCAGACATCAATGAACAAATCGCAACCCTCGCAGCCAGCCGATCTGGCGCGCCCGCATTAAAGCCAGGGACCGTGAGAAGTACGGCGGCTATGCTAGCTCCTCAGGCATGCCCAACTTGTGACCACGTACCGAACACGGCCAACAACGTACCGCCATCGTACGTGTATGCCATTGGCAGGATAGAGCCACGTTTTCCGAGCCTATCAGTGGAAAAGGAATTCGCCCAGGCAACAGCGAGGGATGGGACCGCGGGTCTCACCGACCGTCAAGCCCTACAAAAGATCCTTTCACAGCCACAGAACCGGTACCTCGTCCGCCAACTCTGCTGGGTCTTCGCGATCGAGGGTCTTGAAACCTACCTTCTGTTTCCGCGCGACCCTGCAGACTACTCGCTCCTCGTAGAGTCCCTGCGTCCAACGCCAAATCCTTCGGACTTGGATGTCGTGATTGGATTACGAGGGCCAATCGCTTCTCCCGAGGCATGCAATGGACTCCTTGTCCCGCTCGTTGCCTTCGATCAAATCTACTCATTCGATCGGGAAGCCCTGATCAAGGCGATCCCAACGCCCGAGCACATAACGGAGAAGGACTTCGCAGCAGCCGCGGAGGAATTATTCGACCGCATCATGCTCATGACCGACAACGCGGGCGCCACGGATGAACACCGAGCTTTGAATTACCTGGCGATGCGATATCAAGGCATTTATGCCAACGTTGTTGAAGCCTTCGCGCGCAACGAGTCACTCTCGGGAATCGAAACCCGGCCGTCCAATCTGAGTGGGACAAGGAAGATTCTCGATGTCATTCTGTCGTATACCAACCGAAGCACGGATGTGACCGAGAAATTCTTCGTACGCGTCGATGTCACCGGAGAGTTCCCTTTCCTGGTCACCAAACTCGCGCCGTACTACGACCGTTAAGCACAAACTAAGTAAGGGCCGATGTGAAATGAAAACGATGAGCATGCCAGGCTTTACCGCGGATAACTCGCTCTATGCGGATAGTGGATATTATGGAACCCGAGGCCATACCCTATTCGCAGCGAGTGGGATTCACCCAGCGAGTTTCTGGGGGAGTGTATGCCGAGCAGGATGTTGGGCCGCCGGCGCCGCCTGTTCGGCTGCGTGCGGTGCGTCAGGACCTGCATCGCCAGCGTGCCTGATCGCCTGCAGTGCCGCAGCTTCTGTGTGCTCGGACTCTTGCCCGAGTCTTTGGGGAGGACTGGTGGTTCGATACTAGCTCGGGAGGAATGAAATGGCCATACCGGGATTCACTGCGGAAGCTGCCGCAGCCGCGCCGAGCGGGCACTACCAGCTGCGGTCGAGATCAGACGGTCTTGATGGCCGCGTTCGTCCCGCGCAGGCACTGAGCTATCGAACTGCGTCCGGTTTTCATTTTGGTGCCAGCAGGCAAGGGCTGGGTTTCAGTTGCGGTGCCTTAGGGTGCGTGTGTACTGGCGACGCCGATTGCAACGATATGTTCAGCACAAATGTTTGTGGACCTAACGCGGTGTGTTTCGAATCGGGGAGCGGGGTCGTCTGTGTCTGTTTACGATAATGGTTCGGCATGGCAGCCCCGGATGCCCACGTCGCCGGCTGCCGTTGAACAGCGTGTGGACTTGCATATCACTACCGCCATCGACGCCCGCCTTATGTTCAAGCCGTTCTCGTCTGCTTTTCGCGTTTGAACGACCACGAGCAGCTGATGGCGGACTCATATGCTGGGCCCGCCTTCATTTCGCCCCATGTCCTCCGGATTCACTCCTGACACGATGCCTGACGTGGCAGCCGCGCCCATCCACGGGGCAGAATCGTTCTGCATATCGGGAGCGTTGGAGGATGATGACGGACAACGGTTCAATCGGGACACTCGGTCATGTCGATACTTCGGTCGTGATTGTCTCCTGGAACACGCGGGACCTGCTGTCGCGATGTGTCGCCTCGGTGATCCGGCAAGCGGAAGAGGCGAGCCTTCAGGTCGAGATCATTGTCGTCGATAATGCCTCATCGGATGGCACAACCGATTTCCTCAAACAGGAATATCCCGGTGTCACGGTCATCGCCCTTCAGGAAAACCGTGGATTCGCGGCGGCGAATAACCTGGGGATCGCAAGCGCGCGCGGCGCGACGCTGCTCCTGCTCAATCCCGACACCGAGATGCGTCCGGGGTCCCTCTCGGCGCTCCAGCAGGGGCTCCACGCATCGCCACGGGTCGGAATGGTCGGCGCGCGATTGCTTAACCCGGATGGCAGCCTCCAATCCGCCGGCTACCGGTTCCCCGGCCTGGTCCAGACGTTTCTCGACATCTTCCCGGTCCACCCGAGGCTGGTCGGCTCCCGGTTGAACGGGCGGGTGCCGCCCGGTGATGGGCTCAGCCCGTTCGCCATCGACCACCCGCTTGGCGCCTGTATGCTGGTACGGCGCGCGGTCATCGAACAGGTTGGGATGCTCGACGATCAATACTTCATGTACAGCGAGGAGATCGACTGGTGTCGCCGGATCAAGGCTGCCGGTTGGGCGATTCTGACCGTGCCGGCGGCACGGGTGATCCATTACGGTGGGCAGAGCACCGGCCAGATGCTGGACGCGATGTTTCTCCAACTTCACCGCAGCCGTAACCGTTACTTTCGCCGGTACCACTCGCCGGCATTCGTTAGTACGGTGGGTACGCTGATGCGTATTGGCGCGGCTTGCCAAACCGCCCGAGCGCGGTTTGGCAGGAACGCCGGGCACGCGCAACGGGCAGCCGCCCTGGCGAAGGCCGCGGATCAGTATCGGTACCCGGAGAGCGATGATGCCTGAGGCCGATAACGCGCCGCTCCCACTAGCAATCATCGTTCTGACGCTCAATGAGGAGCGGCACCTTCGCGGTTGCCTGGCAAGCGCCGCCGGGCTCGCCGGCCGCCTGCTCGTCATCGACTCGGGTAGCCAAGACCGGACGCCGGAGATCGCCCGCATGAGCGGCGCCGAGGTGCTGGACCGCCCGTTCACCGGCTTTGCCAGCCAGCGCAACGCGGCGCTCGATCTGGTGGATCAACCCTGGGTCCTCTTTCTGGATGCCGACGAGCGGATCACGCCCGCCCTTCGCCGTGAAATCCGAGAAGCCATCCAGCAGGCGCCGGACAACATTGCCGGGTATTGGGTGCCGCGCCGGAACTGGATGTTCGGGCGGGAGTTGCAGGGTGGAGGCTGGTGGCCGGATTACCAGTTGCGGTTGTTACGCCATGGGCGCGCCCGGTACCAGACTGGCCGCGAGGTCCACGAGGTGGTCGATCTGGATGGCGACGCGGGACGGCTCACCGAGCCGCTCCGGCACCTGAACTACGATTCGATTGCCGATTTCCGGGAGAAACAGCTCCGCTACGCCCGCCTGCGCGTTGACGTCCTCCATGCTGAGGGAAAACACCCGCGCAACCGGACGTTCGTCGGGCAGCCCGTCCGGGAGTTCGGGCGCCGGTTCGTGAGCCTCGGCGGGTACCGCGACGGGCTGCTCGGTCTCTTCCTCGCGACGTCCATGGCCTGGTACGAGCTCCGATCCTGGCTCTGGCTTCGCCAACGACTGGCGGAAGCCCGCATCGGGGGGTCGGCAACCGAATCCGAACAGGACCGGAATTGGGCCGGACTCGGCCCGGCACTGGATAACCTGGATCTCAGCTTGATCATCGTCAGCTACAACGTCCGGGATCTCCTCATCGCCTGCCTGGAGTCTATTCAAGCGGCATTGGCGTCAAGCCGGCTCCGGTATGAGATTATCGTCGTCGATAACGCTTCCAACGACGGCAGTCCAGCATCGATCCGGCAGCTGTTCCCTGGCGTCCGACTGATCGAGAACACGGAGAATCTCGGGTTCGCCGCCGCCAACAATCGCGGCCTGCGGGACGCCGGTGGAGACGTGATGGTGCTATTGAATCCGGATACGACGATCCCTTCCGGAACGCTGGAGGCCCTGTTCGACTATCTCAACGAGCATCCAGATACCGGTATTGTCGGACCGCGGCTCATCTATCCGGACGGCTCCACCCAACCCTCGCGCCGGCGCTTCCCGACAGTCCTGACCGGACTGCTGGAGAGCACAATCGTTCAGGACTACTGGCCCGAAAATCCGGCCGCCCGGCGGTATTACCTGGCGGACCGGCCCGACGACGTGACCCAGGATGTCGATTGGCTGGTCGGGGCCTGTCTAATGGCGCGGCGGGAAGTCTTCGAGCAGGCTGGTGTCCTGGACGAAGCCTTCTTCATGTATGCGGAGGAGGTCGAGTGGTGCCACCGGGTCCGAAAGGCCGGCTGGCGCATCGTCTATCTCCCGGAAGTAACGATCGTCCATCACGAGGGCGCCAGCAGCCGTCAGAACGTACCGGCACGCCAGATCAATTTCGATACCAGCCGCGTGCTCCTCTTCGAACGGCTCCATGGCCGGCAAATCGCCAGGTTCTTGCGTGGCTACCTGCTCGCCACCTATATTGTCAGGATAGGAATCGAGGGAAGTAAGGGATTGCTCGGCCATAAACGACCGCTCCGGCGGACCCGTGTTGCTCTCTACTGGCAGGCGCTGACCAGCGGCCTCCGTCCGGGTCAACACCGATGAGCCGGAGAGTCCTCTTCATCACTGGTGAGTATCCGCCGATGCGCGGCGGGATCAGCGATTACACCGCTTGCCTCGCTCGCGCGATGAGTAGCACTGGATGGGAGCCCTGGGTTCTGACCCACCGGGCCGCCCAGGCCAATCCGGACCCCCGCGTGCTCTCCAGGATCACGAAGTGGGACTGGAGACTCGCCCGGTTCATAAACCAGGCCATCACCGATACCAGTGCGGATATCGTCCATATTCAGTACCAAACCGGCGCATTCGCCATGCACCCAGCGATCAACCTGCTCCCGCTCGCGCTCAAGAGAAGCAGGCCGCGGATACCGGTCGTGACCACATTTCACGACTTGCGCAAGCCGTACCTCTTCCCCAAGGCGGGAGTTATCCGGCGTTGGGCCAACCGGGCTTTGGCGTTCGGAAGCGCGGGGATCGTCGTCACCAACGGCGACGATTACCGGCAACTGATGCGATTTCCCCGCCTGGCCCACCGGACCGAGGTCATCCCCCTTGGCGGCAGCCTGCCGGAGGCCTATGTGACCGACCGGGTATCCATACGCCGGGAACTTGGAATCGCCGACGGTGAATGTGCGATCGGATTCTTCGGCTTCGTCATGCCGGACAAAGGTCTCGATATCCTGATCGACGCGCTGGAACGGCTCCCAGACCTCCGTCCGCGTCTCGTCATCGTTGGTGGTGAGATGGCCGACACCGACCTCGCAAGCTCCAGCTATGCCCAGCACATCCGCCGGCGGCTCAACGCTACCCCGGTGGCGGTGACCACGACCGGCCATCTCGACGCGCAGGCCGCCTCCGAATCGCTGGCGGTGCTTGATCTAATTGTCCTCCCATTCCGGAGCGGTGCCACCCTGCGCAGCAGCTCCCTGATCGCGGCGGTCCGCACCGGCACAGCCGTCGTGACCACCGCGTCGCGAGCGCAGAACGCCCTACATCCCCTTAAGGGCGGCGAAAGTATCACGCTCGTGCCTACCGGCGATGTCCAGGCCCTCGCGCGGGAAATCCAGGTGCTCCTGGTCGATCCCGCGCGCCGGAAGGAGCTGGCCGATCGTGGAAAGGCAGCCGCGAACGCGTTCGACTGGACCACCATCGCCGGCCGTCATGCCGGCTTTTACTCCCGCCTCCTCGGGGCAGCAGATGCGTGCCCAAGAATGAGTTCAGGGGATAGACCGGCACACGGCTATCGCCGGGATGGTCGATCCTGATTGCGTTGTATTCCGAACCGGTGAAGCTCGCGAGGAATGAATGGGCTCTCGCCGGTGCCGAAGACGGACACCAAGTTCACTCAATGGGTGAGGGACGATCAGTCGGCAACCTGGGAATGGAGGTGCCCACCAATCGGAGAAGGCACCTTGGCATCGTTGTCGGCATGGTCGGTATCGATGTAGTACGTGAGGCTCTGAAGCGCGCTGGTGGGATCGTTCTCCCGGATCCAAACATTGCTGGGCACCTTGAGGATCACCGGCGCATAGTTCAGGATCGCCGTGACACCGCCCGCGATGAGCTGGTTCGTGACGTCTTGCGCCGCCGAGGCCGGCACCGCGACAATGCCGATCTTGATCCCCATCTCCCGGACCACCGACGCGATATCCGTATTCTCCAGGACCACAACACCGCTAACCTGCTGTCCGATGTGCTCGGGATTCCTGGCGAAGATGACCGCTACGTGGAATGAGTTTGGCATGAACCCACGATAGTGGGCGATCGCCTGCCCGAGGTGCCCATACCCGACCAACGCGACATCCCACTGACGGTCGAGATTGAGAATATGAGAGATCTCGGCGGCAAGCTTGGCGACGTCGTACCCCTTACCCTGCTTCCCGAACTTTCCGAAATAGGAAAGATCGCGACGAATCTGGGCAGCCGTGACATCCAGACGTTCCGCCAATTCTTCCGACGAAACGCTCGTAATGCCCTCGTCCAGCATCCGCCTCAGGGTACGTACGTAGATCGGTAATCGTCGAATGACGATATCCGGAATCTCACCGTTCTTCATCCAACACGCCTCCGCCGCCACCCAGATCCTCCTCCGCTGGTAGCGGCGGAATGGATCAATCCGGGAATACGACTTCCTTCACACGCCAGCTTCGTGCTCGCTGGTCTGTTGTCCTTCGCCATCCCACCAATTCAGCCACGGAAAGCCCACCGTGATATGCTACCATTTTGCGTCGGAATGGGTCAACGACCCCTACGGATTTGGGGAGAACCGGCGCTTACGAGGAACGATGCGGGAAAACGACATTGATCCAAATTACCCGCGCCATCTGCGTCTGGTGAATGGACCGCGCCACAGGGAAACAGGTAAAAGGAGGCAAAAGGTGGCCGCAACGGAGGAGGCAGGAGCGGTAACAGGGACTGAGTGTAGCGCACCGGGCTGCACGCGCTTCACCGAGGAACCCTGCTCCCACTGCAAAAAGAATCATTGCGATGAGCACTTGAAGCGAGAGATCGGGCGGAAGGGTATCCATTATGCCTACTGCCCGGAGTGCGTCAAGAAGGCCGAGCGGCTCCGGGAGTCCGCGAAACAGCAGCGCATCCAATTCACCGCCGCTGGAGCCCTGATGGCCATCGGCGGTCTGGTCGTCTATCTCGTCAGCGGAAATCCGACGAGCGGCGCGTCTCTGATCGGAATCGGCGTCATCATGATGATTGTTGGGCTTTCCGTCATCTGAGTGTTTGGTTCGACAACCGGACGGGCGGCTCCACTTGCCCCGGTTCGGCACATATCAGACGACCGGGCCACGATCCGGCGTCAGCGCCGATCCCCGCCTACTTGCGTGGTTGCCCGTTCGGCTGCATCGGCAGACCCGCGTGATACCAGGCGATGATCCCGCCTTTGATGTTCGTCGCGCCGGTGTACCCTTCACCCCGGAGAAACTGCGTGGCCATGGCGCTCCGCTGCCCGCTCCGGCAGAGGAAGAAGAACCGGCCGTCTTTCGGGAGTGTCGCGGCCTTATCGCGCAAGGTTCCCAACGGGATATGCATTGCCCCCGGCACCGCGATCTCAGCCACTTCATCATCTTCTCGCACATCGATGATGGTCGCTTCTCCACGTTCAGCCTTCTCCCAGGCCTCGCGCGGCTCGATCTCCGGGACATTCGACGGTCCGAAGGGGCGTCTCAACATATGAAGCCTGTCCTCTCTTCAGGGAGCGCGCACCAATCATTTCGATGTCCGGAACGTTCCAGTGCGGAATGGTACCCCGCTGAGTCGACTCGCATCAAGATCGGACGATATTGCATTCCTGACGACGGTGTTCACCGAAATCCGTATTCGGATCACGTTGCCCATGTCGTCTCGACTCGGCCGGACCCGTTTCTACCACAGCGACCGGATCAGTCCTCCATCGACCTGAAGCGTCGCGCCGGTGATGTAGCCGGCCCAATCGGACGCAAGGAAGACGGCGGCATTCGCGAACTCCTCCGGATCACCATACCGTCCCATTGGAATCTGTTTCAGTACCGCCGCCCGCACGGCCGAGACATCCACGCCCATGCGCTCGGCGTTGGCCCGGTCCAACTCGTCAAGCCGCTCGGTGGCGATCCTCCCGGGGATAATGCTGTTCACCCGGATATTCTCCCCCGCCAGCTCATCGGCCAAGCTCTTGGCGAGCGCAGTGACGCCGGAACGGAAAACGTTTGAGAGGATCAAATTCGGGATCGGCTGCTTAACCGATGACGAGGTCATCAGAAGGATGCGCCCGCCTCCCTGCTCCCGCATCGAAGGGAGCGCCGCGCGGATCAAACGAACCGCGCTCATCAGCGTGAGGTTAAACGCCTTGTGCCAGTCATCGTCATCAAAGCGATCGAACGTCCCGGCCGGCGGTCCACCGGCATTGGTGACGAGCACGTCGATCCCACCGAATCGATTCACCGCCGACTCGACGAAACCCGCGATTTCGCCGGAATTCCGGAGATCGGCACGGACCGCCAGCACGTCGGAACCGTACTCTCGAACCTCTTCGGCTGCCGCCTCGATCGCTGCACCGTCCCGGCTGCACATCGCCACCCGAGCACCCTCACGGGCGAAGGCTAGCGCCACCGCTCGTCCGAGCCCCTGGCTCGATGCCGGTACGAGAACGACCTTTCCGGTCAATCCAAGATCCACGAGTACCCCCTCTATCACGATGTCCGGCATTTCCAACCATAATCGCGGCAAGGCTATGGCGGAGGCACGCTGGTCCCATAGACTCGCGCCGCTAACTCGGCGCGCAAAGCGAGATCAAACTGGGATGCCACCGGCGAGGCCGCCACTTGGCGATCGAACAGAAAGTCAACGCGCCGTTTCAGTATTCTAGGATTGACCAATGCCTCGCCCATGGAAGTCATTGATGGCGGCTGATCGAACGACGATGCACGTGGCACAGTCAAAGCATATGACCGCTCGACATACCCGGCGTTCCTCGGCACGAGTTCCGGTCCAACTTCCGGACGCGAGATGATTACCTGGTAGCCCATCGGTGCGGCGCCCGGAGAGTCCGGCGAGACTAGCGATACATCCGGGAATGCCCGCAGGTACCAGAGGAAAGGCTGGGCGATCGACCGGTCGATCGCGATGGTTAGTCCATGCCCGCCGGTCGGATCGCGGAGATCGGCCTTTGTCGCCGTCAGATCCAGGCTGAGCCGTTTCAGGCGCTCGACGACCAACCTCGCATCCGGCGCGGTGCTCCCAACCAGGAGCAGCTCGCCTGGCCGGTCAAGGTCGGTCGCCGCGAGAAGCAGGCTCGACCGCAGCCCATAGGCTCCGAGCAGGATCGCCAGCACCAGCATTATAATCGGCCCCGCCCCGCCCTTCATTCTCCGCGCCATCGCCAGGGTGATCAACGCGAGAGGACCCAGGATCAGCACAACGACCACAGAGATCATCACGCCCCAGGGCACGGCGCCGATTTCCGGGTTCCGAAGGAGCAGCCCAAACGCGCTGGCGGCCGCCACGATCGTCAGCGCCAAAACGACCGAAAACCGGACGCCACGCCCTTGGCGGAGCATACGCCACTCCACCGTACCGGCCGCCGCGCTCAGCCCAGTCCCGGCCAGGAGGACGAGCGGGAGCACGACTAGACAATAGAGCGCGGGGGACTTCCCACTCAGGAGCAGCGCCGCGCCCCCGGCGAGCAACGCCCAGACCGTGACCGCGCGAGCCACCCGCTCCGAGGCGACGGTTAGCCGGCGGGAGTTCAACAGGATGATATAGACGGCGTAAACGCCGAACACGAGCGCCAGAAGCTCATACATCACCAGTTCGATCGGAATCAGGAACCAGCCTGCGCCGGCGATCGAAAGATAGGTTGACCAGAGCTCTTTCAGACTCCCGGTCACGAAGCCGGCGAATCCCTCGGGACGCGTGAAGAGACTGGTTGACACCACGATGACCGTAGCCAGGAATCCCAGCACCGCTACGGGGTTCGCGCTCCTCCGGGGAAGCCACCGGCCGGAGATCGCGGGTGCGATCATCAGCGCCAGCGGGAGCGCCACCCAACCGAGCGGGCTGGACAAAGGGAGGAGCGCTGCCACGGCGCCCACGACGAACGGCGGACCGAATCCCAGTGAAGCGGTCGAGCGGCTGACCACGACCAGGAGCAGCAGGCTCCCAAACACGATCAATGAGCCGGCATCCACGGTCCGGCTGGCAAAGACGAGTGTCGGTGAGAGCGCCATCACGAAGGCGGCTCCAAGCGCCGGCCCGCGTCCCAACCAGGCCCGAGCCGGGAAAAGCAGGAGGACGCTTCCAATTCCCATTCCGGCTGGGATCAGCCTGACCGCGGCATCGCTCGCTCCGAACAGGAAGAGACTGAGCGCAACGAGCGCGACCGGCAGCGAGTGCGCCGCGGCGTCCGTGGAGAGCGCCCCACCCTGGAGCAGCGACGAGGCGTCGCTGGCGATCCCGCCCTCTCCGGCTGACAGGGGCCAGTTGGTAAGCCCGACCACCCTCACCAGAACCGCGATCAGGAGCACCGCGGCCCAGATTAGGGTCTCGCCCGACATCCAGGACAGATCGAAGCGCCGGTCGAGCACGGACGGCTCAACCTCCAGCGATTCCAGGCTTGGGCGGAGTGACCCACAGCCTAGCGCCGCTTCAAGCTCATCCGCCGTTGGACGCGGATGCACGATTATCCAGCCTTCTGGGTTCGACGGACAGGATCGATGTCCCATACGACGTATTCCGCGATCATTCAGTAGCGTATTCCATCCAGATACTGTGTCAGATCGTTCCGCACATAGACGCGGAACGTATACGGCCATACCGTCGCCGGAAGCTCCCGGAAGGCGACCAACCGGAAAATCTTTGCCTGCTCATCAGGCTGCCGCATTCCCGCGATACTTGACCAGCCGCTTCGCGCCACATCGACCAACGAATGCGGAGGTGCGCCGCCACCACCGGGGTTTTGGTAGAGGGGGTTTTTCAACTCGGGTGCGATCGCGAACCGGCGGTACGTCTCGATCTCAGGATACGCCCAGCGCATCGGGTACTCCTGATAGGTGTAGCCTGCCAGCAGGCGCTCCTTTTGAGAAGTGAGATTGTCTTTGGCAATCAGGACGACTGGTGCGTTCAACGATTCCGGAAGATCATTCCCGAACGAGTGCCGGTTCGGAAAATTCCGTAGGTACCAGTTGAACGGCCATTGGGTGTTATTGTCGTACCAGACCGCCAAGCCCATTCCACCGGTCAGTTCCTGAGAGAGCTGCTCCAACTCGCGGCTGACGAGGGGAACGTAGGGCGTCGTCTGGTTATAGATCAACATGTCCCTGGCACCGTCACCTTCCTGGTAGGTCAGACGCCAAGAAGCATGCACCTGCGCTAGGACGAGGAGAAGGGGCCCGGCGACCAGGAGCACGCGCGCCACCTGCCGGGAGCCAAGCCGGACCACTCCGAGCGCCAGTATCATGGCTAAGGCCACGAAGGGGAGGTAGACGATCCACCAGCGCGCGGCCGCTGCCGGCTGGATCGACCGCTGGAGGTGTCCGGCCACGTCGACGTACGGCCCATTGGTTGCCCAGGCAAACAGGAGGAACGCGGCGACGGCGGCAGCGATAATCGCGAGACCGAGCATCCGGCCGTCCCATCGGATGCGTTGACCGTGCGGTCCTCGCTGCCGTTCGATCGATTCCACGACCTCCCCGACGAGTGACGCGGCCAGGAGCCCCATCGGCAACGTCACGTGCACGACCAACCAGGGCATTTTTTCCCCGGCCCAGGAGAGGACCGCCAGTATCAGGAGCGACCAGAATATCAGCATGGTCCGGAGGAAGAATCGTTGATCCGGCTCCGCTCCGCTTCGGCGTGCCCGGAGTCGTCGCCAGGCCACCCAGGTAACGGCGACCGGAAAGAGCGCCACCGCGACGAATTCGTACTGCGGCATCAGCACCAGATAGTAAAACCAGGGCTGGTCCCCTCGCTGGACCCCTTGTTGTCCGAGCCAATACCCGACCGCGCCCACGGTCCCAGTGCCCAAACCCATCAGATTGGTAAAAAGGCTGGTGTAGAGCACCACGAAGATCAGCCCGCAAAGCCTGATCCCGGTTGCAAGCCCACTTCTTGGCCGTACCAGCGCCCAGAGCGCGGCTGCTGCTGAACCCTCCGGCGCACCGCCAAGGAGATTGTCAACCCATCCCAAGGAGGGATCCCGCCGCCGGCTCAGTTTCCAGAGCGCGAAGCCGCTCGCGGCCAGGGAAATGGTCAGTCCGGATACCACTAGCGGGTGCAGGATCAGAATGAACAGGAATCGCACGACTTCCGGTCTCGACGGGTCCTGCCACGGTATTGGAGGAAGACCGGCTATTCCCAGTAATCGTAGCCCCACACCCGCGGCACCAAAGGCAAGGAGAGCACCCGCGGCGACGGCTAGGAGGAACGGCGCGACCCGAAGGGCGATCGCGCCAGCGAGGAACGTCACAAAGATGAACAGGACCACGAAGCTGATCTCATGATTCGTGATCATCAGGCCGGTCGCGAGTCCACCCAGGACCGGCCAGCGCCGTTCCGGCCGCTCGATATACCGCACGATCGCGATGAAGAGCAGTAACACACCAAGCAGGGTGTAGATATCGTGGCGGATGAAGCGGCTGTAGTACAAGATCGACGGCGAAAACAGGAGGAACCCCGACGCGATGAGCGCGCCCCATCGCCCAAGATGCTTCGGTCCACGAAGCAGATAGGGAAGCATGACGAGCATCACACCGGCCAGCGCCGGCATGATCCGGGATACGTAATCGTTCGCTCCGAACAGCAGGTATGCCAACGCGTTCGCATGGAACAGGAACGGGCCGTGCATGATCGGGTGATGTTGATAGCCGTAGCCGGTCGCGAAGAGCCACGAGTAATAGGCGTGAAGGGTCTCATCATGGTGGAGCGCGCGCGAGCCGAGATCCCAGAAACGGGTGAGCGCCGCGATGAGGAAGATCATGCCGTAGAGAAGCGTTTCGAGTGTAACCCGATCCTGCAGCCTGACCTGACCTGGATCGAGTCCTAGTTGATCATTACGCGGGATCGGGGCCCCGTCATCGGCCGTGGGACGCCCGACCACGGGAGGGTGGACACATTCCATTCCGGACAAGGCCTTATCAGGTCGGCTGATCGTCGGTTGGCATGAACATCACGCCCGATTCTACACTCCCGTACTCAAGGCGGCCATCGGACCTCGTTGTGCGCCGGAAACACGCCTCCGGTCCTCCCGGAATTCGGTATCCGCTGAAACAATTATCAGGCTACTGGTAATCGTCTCAACGGGCCTTTTCAATGAGCCGCGATGGCGTTAGGATAGGCGTACCGCGGAGGGCGTCCGCGAAATTTCCGCCCAGCGGCGCGCGGGCCGGACGCGTTGGCACGATGCGCTCCCGAGGCGAACGGGAAGGGAACCAGTCATGGCCAATCGTGCCACTCCATCGGGCGAAGCCGAAGCAAAAGCGCGCCAGCTCCTCGATCATCTCCTGGATCAATGGTTGAACCTCGCCGACACGTTCAAGAGTGCTGATCCGGCTACCGTCATCGCCGCGCTCCAAGCCCTTGACACCCGCTTCAACGAATTCACCGGCGAAATCGATCCCGAGGGTGCGGAGAAGAATTGGTACGAGTTCGGGCGCCGTGTCTTCCGGAATGAGCTGAACCGGCGAATTGATGATTCGCTGATCAGTATCGAACACCGCATCCGGTGAGACCGATCCCGCCGGATACCGCCGTACCCATCCCATCAAAATCGCGCGCCAACCGATGACAGTGAGCGCCTCAGTCGCCGGCGATTGACGAACATCTTACCCCTCCGGGCCGCGGCTGTACTTCTCCTCGATCTCCCTGATCCGCTGCATCTGACGCAGGTTCCACTCATCGGTGCTCAAGGCAGTGTCAAACCAGGCATCCAGAATCTCCTTGGCTACCGCCTCCGGGGTCGCCCGCAGGCTCAACGCCAGGACATTCGCGTGGTTCCAGATCCGAGCGCCCTTCGCGGTTTCGGCATCGGCGCAAAGAGCCGCGCGGATTCCGGGAACCTTGTTGGCGGAGATCGTGCAGCCCGTTCCCGTCCAACACATCACGATCGCCTCATCCGCCTCACGTTGGGCGACTCGCTCCACGGCCTGAAGCGTCACCTCCGGCCAGTCGGATTCCTCCCCCGCCTCCGGCCCAACATACACCACCTCATGGCCGCGCCGGATCAGGTCTTCGAGAACGGCGTCGACCAGATGGGTCCTTTCGTCGGTACTTACTGCTATTTTCACGTTCTCTCCTCTCCGGACGCACCAACTCGCCCACCAAGTATGCCCCCGATCCCAACCCTACCGTACCCGCATCGGTCGCCGGCCCCGTGTTGCGGGAGGTTGCCATGATTTTGCAACCACTCCATCCGGCTCTGCTATGACTTTGCCACCCCGCCAAAGTTAGTCTAGCACTAGACCTCCGGGACGGACAGAAAACGGCGATCCGGCTCCATTCGGACATGGGCACGGCCGGAGGAACGCTCAAACGTCCGGGGTGATGGGAAAGCGACTTCCGAAGCGGCTTCATGAGACGTTGCCGCGTTCGCAGAACAAGGAGGGTGATCATGGCCGAGGCGATTGATACCAGTAGAAAACATGGGCGCATGCACGAGGCAGGTGGTGGTGGCTACCATACGGTCGTCGGGGTGTTCGACGATGACAGTTTGACCGAAAAGGCGATTAACGCCCTCTACGATGCCGGATTCACCGTCGAGCAGGTCTCGCTGGTCGCACAGGGCACCGGCGCCTCTGATGTGATTCCGTCCGAGGCCGAAGCGGACCGTGCGGCTGGAGGCGCTGGGCGGGGCATCGCGATCGGTGGCATTAGCGGAGGGGTCCTCAGCGCGCTGATCGGCCTGGGCGCGCTGGCGGTGCCCGGTGTCGGTCCCATCATCACCGCCGGCTGGGTCGGCTCGGTCATTGGCGGAGCGGCAGCCGGAGCGGCCATGGGTGGCTGGATTGGCTCCATGGCTCGGCTGAATGTTCCGGAGGATCTGGCTCATCAGTACGCCAAGCAGATTTCCGAGGGATGCTGCATGGTCATGACCCTGGCCGAGCATGGCAACCGGGAGAGCGTCGCGGAGCGCGTCCTTGTGGAAACCGGTGCGGTGCATGTCGAGAGCTATCCTTATGAAGCCCGCCCGGAAGATATTCCCGGTTCCGAGAAGATCATGCCAACGTCGCCTCACGACGAGGAAACGCTCCAGAAGCTGCACGATCAGATGCGACCCGGTATGGATGTCGTCGGTACGAACGGCGGACACGTTGGAACCGTCAAAGAGATCCGCGACACCGACTTCCTCGTCGATCGCGATCGGCGTACGGATATGTACATCCCGTTCAGCGCCGTCCGGGACGTTGTCATGAGCAATCAGACTGTGATTCTCACAATCCCAGACTACGACGTTCCACGACTGAAGCAGCGAACCAGGCCCGCCATGCCACCGGGATCGCTAGACTGGGGAATTCCGCCCCTCAGTTGATCGCCCAAAGCCGCCGCCGGCAGCGGAAAGCGATCACGATTGAAGCCTGAATTCTCGATCGACGCATGCAAATCACTGGCGCGGATTGACCTCCGCGCCAGTTTCGTTACCATCCTAACGATCTGGCCCTATTCTTGCGAGGCATTCACGCGAAGTGGCCGCATCGCTCAAGTGTTCCTTCCATCGCCGAAAAAACTGGCGATGGCTCCGAACGCGTGGCGACCATGAAGCGCGGAATGTTTGCCAGACAAGGAGGATCGCCTTGGCCGATACAAGCAGGGATAGTGAAAAACAGAGGTTCGTAACCGCGGGAGCCGGTAGAGATCTCTATACCGTCATCGGTGTGTTCGGTGATGATAGCCTTACTGAGAAGGCAATTCACGCACTCTACGATGCCGGATTCACTGTTGACCAAGTTTCCCTCGTTGCCCAGGGAAGCAGTGCGGCCGATATCATTCCATCCGAAGCCAAAGCGACGCGAGCCACGGGCGGCGCCAAGCGGGGCCTTGCAATCGGAGGCATCGGTGGAGGAGTGATCGGCGCGCTGATCGGCCTGGGTGCGTTGGCAATTCCGGGTGTTGGTCCGATCATCACCGCCGGTTGGGTCGGCTCGCTTCTCGGCGGCGCGGCGGCCGGAGCGGCCATGGGTGGCTGGATTGGCTCCATGGCCCGGCTCAATGTGCCGGAGGATCTGGCCAAAAATTATGCCAAAGAGATCTCCGAGGGATGTTGTTTGGTCATGGTCCTGGCCGAGCATGGGAATCGTCAGAGCGTTGCCGAGCGAGCCCTTGCCAACGCTGGCGCGATACATGTCGACAGCTACCCTTATGAAGCTCGTCCCGGTGAGTATCCAGGCGCTGAGAAAGTCGCACCAGCCCCTCCCAGAAAGGAAACGGACCAGGAGATCCATGACCAGATGCGACCGGGTATGGAGGTCGTCGGGTCCAACGGTGGACGTGTTGGAACCGTCAAAGAGATCCGCGATGAGGACTTCCTTGTCGACCGGGAACGCCGAACCGACCTGTACATCCCGTTCAGCGCGGTTCAAAACGTGGTCATGAGCAATCAGACCGTGGTGCTTGCGGTCCCAGACTATGAAGTTCCACAGATGAAGCAGCGGACGAGACCCGCCATGCCGCCAGGATCGCCGGGCTGGGAAATTCCGCCCGTCGGCTGATCACCCAAAACGACGGCCGGCAGCTAGACGCGCGAGCACGGTTGCAGCCTCAAATAGCTCTGATGCACGCGAATCACTGGCGCGGAGGTCAATCCGCGCCAGTTCTCGTTCGCCAACGATCTGTTCGTTCGATGACCCACCTCTAGCATTTCCACCACTCCGCAGCGCGTTCGAATGAGGACGGATTGCCAATCCTCTCAGCGCGCACGATATTGTAGGGAGTGATCGCCCCATGGAGGCCGCCGTGGAAGAAATCGTCCCGTAGCGGCCCCAGAATGACGGCCCTTCACGTCAACACGGTGAAACACCAAGCCGGGAATCCAAAGAGAAGCCCGTCGAGTGGCGACAGTCTGGCACTGATCATGCGGAAATACCGCGGGATGGCCTGTCCACTGTCATGGATCGCGGGTGAGAGAAGAACGTTGCAGCACCGCCGTGGAACGCTCGGCGTGGCTGGGGCGCCTTCTCCATGCTTGATGAAACGAGGACACCGGGATCATCCAGGTCCCCTTCCTAGAGAGGAGGGTCGATCCAGGTTTCGAGCGCGGACCGCAGCATAAATCATGACGTATGTACTGGGCGAGGAGGATCATCGTGGCCGAGGCATATGACATATGGGGACGAACCAGGATATTAAACGAAGCACGCGGGGGAGGCTACCATACGGTCGTCGGGGTGTTCGACGATGATAGTTTGACCGAAAAGGCGATCAATGCCCTCTACGATGCCGGATTCGCGGTCGAGCAGGTCTCGCTGGTCGCTCGGGGGACCGGCGCCTCCGATGAAATTCCGTCCGAGGCCGAAGCGGACCACGCGGCAGCTGGTGCCGGGCGAGGTATTGCGATCGGTGGAATCGGCGGAGGGGTGCTCAGCGCGCTAATTGGCCTGGGCGCACTGGCGGTGCCCGGTGTCGGTCCAGTCGTTACGGCCGGCTGGATCGGCTCGATCCTCGGCGGAGCGGCAGCGGGCGCGGCATTGGGTGGCTGGATTGGCTCCATGGCCGAGCTCAATGTTCCCAAGGATCTGGCCCATCAATATGCCAAGCAGATTTCCGAAGGTAACCAAATCGTGATGGTCCTGGCCGAGCAAGGCAACCGGGAGAACATCGCGGAGCGCGCCCTTGCGGACGCCGGAGCGGTGCATGTCGAGAGCTATCCCTTCGAAGCCCGTCCGGATGAATTCCCCGGAGCGGAAAAGGTCGTGCCGGCTCATCACGAGCCAAAAGAAACGCCCCAGCAGCTTCATGACCAAATACGGAGGGGTATGGACGTCGTCGGCTCGAACGGCGAGCGGGTTGGCGAAGTCAAGGAGATCCACGACACCGACTTCTTGGTTGACCGTGAACGGAAAACAGATATTTTTATCCCGTTCAGCGCCGTCCAGGACGTCATCATGAGTAACCAGACGGTGGTCCTCTCGATCCCGGATTATGAGGTTTCGCAGCTCAAGCAGCGGACGAGACCCGGCAAACCAGCCGGATCACCGGACTGGGAGATCCCATCGTTGAGCTAATCGCACCGGTTAGGTTTTGCCGGTACTTGGTCCGCAACCACCGGCGGAGCCTTCACCTTCCTGGCGTCGCAGGCGAATCGCTGGCGCGGCCTAGCTTCCGCGCCAGCACTTGCTTGACAATAACTAGATCATTCACCGATACTTATCGAGAACACCGGCTTTAAGCAGTAGGATTTCGGCCATCGCGTCAGCGCCCCGATACTCCCGCTGAGGAACAATGGCGGGAAGCTGGCCCGATTCTTCACCAGATCATGCCAACGCTACACGCACCTGGGGACCTTGGCTTGGATACAACAAGTAAACCTCGCAACGGGGATGGCAACCGAGCAACCACGGAGTCTGAAATCGAGGCGGTAGCATGATCATGCTCCATGCTGCATGGCTACCGGAACACCCCTGCTTCTCCGCGTCGCTCGTCATCTGGGGCGAGAGATACATGTCCAACTCTCTTCGATCGGCCGGCAAGGGCACGGCACCAGCGCACCCTTCAGCTACACCGCACCCATTCGCCGCGAGTCACGCTGACATCCGTAGCGCGCTTCCGTCCGATTGCCTGACCGGGCTCTGCTATCCGGTCAGAGTATCGGTCCGCCTGCCTTCGAACGATGGTGGCCCGCTCCCATCGTGGCAAACGGGCAGTGAAACCGGCGGCCAGCCACAACTGCTCACCTGGACCATACCGGCAATCACAATCAACCCCCGTGACGCTCTTTGGTTTCTTACCCACCTTTCCGCGCCGAGTGGGAATGGATCTGGCCTTATCTTGGCGGCTGATGTTGATTTCTGGAGAACAGCCGCGCGCTTCGCCCTGGCGATCCTAGCTGGGCAGCGCTTCCGTCCAGCGCTGAAGGACCTGAATGGGTACGCATTCGCCGCATGGTATCCGCTCTTGGACTCTCCGGAAGACATCGAGCGCATGAACGCATTGGCTGGCGCCATGCCACCGGTCTCGCGAGCGGTGACCTGGGACGACGAGGGCCCGCCAGGTCAACCCTGGCCATTGCTGAATGATTTCTTATCCCAAACAGTGAACGCCTATGCGCGAAAGGCCGCCAGCCTCAGGATACCGCGCTCCCATGGAGCCACTCGACCTGGTGCTGACTGGTTACGAGCACTGGTCAGCGAGGATGCTCGCATTGCCGCGAGCGGTGATTTCATCGAACAGTTTCACGCCTGGACCCACCCGTCCCATGTTGCCGCCGCTGATACCTTCCGGGTTTGTTTCCGGTTGGATCCGCCCGACGGTTCCGACCTGTCCGGGAACGGGATATCCGTTCCCGATGCCGGACGGCGCGACTGGGTCCTCCGGTATTTCCTTCAGGCGACCGACGATCCGAGTCTACTCGTTCCAGCCGAGGCCGTCTGGAGGGAACGCGGTCCAGCCCTGGCCTTTTTGAACCATGTCTTCGATCAACCGCAAGAGCGGTTGCTCATGGCACTCGGCCAGGCGGCAAGACTGTTCCCGCCGATCGAGGCTAGTCTCGTGGCAGCCCGGCCCGAAGAGTGCTGGTTGACCACCGGGGAGGCCCATCAGTTCATCCGTGAGACGGCGGTGCTCCTCCAGGCGCAAGGGTTCGGTGTCCTGATTCCGGATTTCGCGGCGCGGCTCGGCATCCGGGTCAGGCTCTCATCCGGAAGTCGCCGGAGTGGCGCCAGCGGTGGGATTGCCGGCATCTCCGTCGACTCGATCCTGAACTTCAAATGGGAACTGGCGGTGGGCGATGAGCCGCTGTCCCAGCAGGAGTTCGACATGCTGGCCGACCTCAAGGTGCCGCTGGTTCAAATCCGGGGACAGTGGGTCGAACTCCGGCACGAACAGGTTGATCAACTCCTGAAGACCTTGAGGCAGCGAGAGGTCGACAACCCGGAACTCACCCTGGCCGAGGCCATACGCTGGGCACTGGCTCCGGACGGGCTCGCCGGCATCCCGGTAACCGAGGTGGTAACCGATGGCTGGGTCCAGGAACTGATGACGGACCTGACCGATCGCCGGAAGCTCTCTCCAGTTCCCATCCCAAACGATTTTACCGGGGAGTTGCGACCTTACCAGATAACCGGGCTATCCTGGCTGGCATTCCTGCACCGTTACGGCCTCGGCGCTTGTCTGGCCGATGATATGGGGCTGGGGAAGACGATTCAGACCATAGCCCTGTTGCTCCACACACGGAACGGCAGGCCGCACAAACCGGCGCTGCTGATCTGCCCGATGTCGGTTGTGAGCAACTGGCAGCACGAGGTCACCCGGTTCGCACCCTCTTTGCGGGTGATGGTCCACCACGGCGGACGGCGCGCCAAAGAGGACTTCGCCACACTTGCCCAGCAGCACGACCTGGTCATTACCTCCTTCGCGCTGCTGCCGCGAGATGAAAAGCACCTCTCCCAGGTGCAATGGGCTGATGTGATCGTGGACGAAGCCCAGAATATCAAGAACCCGGACACGAAACAGGCACGCGCGGCGCGAAAGCTCTCGGCGGAGCATCGGCTGGCACTGACCGGCACGCCGGTCGAAAACCGGCTCAGCGAGCTCTGGAGCATCCTTCAGTTCCTCAATCCGGGCTATCTCGGCACCAAGTCGGAGTTTCAGGAGCGTTTCGCTCGCCCGATCGAACGCGCGCAGGACCCCGGTGCGACCAACCGCCTCAAGGCGCTGGTCGGACCCTTCATCCTGCGCCGGCTCAAGACCGATCCTTCCGTGATCGCTGATCTACCGGCCAAGAATGAGATGAAGGTCTTCTGTTCGCTGACGAAAGAGCAAGCAACGCTCTATGAAGCGGTCGTCCGGGATTCTCTCCGGCAGATCGAGGACTCCGAAGGCATCGCCCGGCGGGGGATCGTGTTGGCTACGCTCATGAAGCTCAAGCAGGTATGCAATCATCCAGTCCAATTCCTAAAGGACGGGAGCACCATTGCCGGCCGGTCCGGCAAATTGGCCCGGCTAACCGAAATGATGGAGGAGGCGCGCCTGTCGGGTGAGCACGCGCTGATCTTTACCCAGTTCGCCGACATGGGCCGGATGCTCAAAAGCCATCTGGAAGCATCGCTCGGCGAAGATGTGCTCTTCCTGCATGGCAGGGCAGCGCGCAAGGCACGGGACGAGATGATCGACCGCTTTCAGCACGACCCGTACGCACCGTCCGCCTTCGTGATCTCCTTGAAGGCCGGCGGGACCGGACTCAACCTCACGCGGGCCAGCCAGGTGTTCCATTTCGACCGCTGGTGGAACCCGGCGGTCGAAGATCAGGCCACCGACCGCGCCTTCCGCATCGGTCAAACCCGTAATGTTCAGGTCTACAAATTCCTATGCACCGGCACGATGGAAGAGCGAATTGATGAGATGATCGAACGGAAGAAGGCGTTATCCGAGGCGATCGTTGGCTCCAGCGAGAATTGGATCACTGAACTGTCGAACGAAGACCTCCGCGAGATCTTCCAACTCCGGAAAGAAGCGGTGAGCGTCTGACGGGCGTTCAGAAGGGTTGCATCTATGTGGAACGACTATTATGAACGCCGGCCCCGGATTCCGGCGAACGGCGTCCGGGCAGTGACTGGCCGCGGGCAAAAATTCGGACAGACCTGGTGGGGTGAGACCTGGATGGCCGCGCTGGAGCGCCTGGTCGATCCCAACCGCCTGTCTCGCGGCCGGACCTATGCCCGTCAGGGGCAGGTGCTGTCGATGGAAATCGAAACCGGACAGATCAGCGCCTCGGGCCAGGGAAGCTGGCCGGCGCCGTACGACGTGCGAATTAAGCTCAAACCACTGAAGGATCGGGAATGGAATGCGGTGGCGGACGCGATGGTGAACCAAGCGCGGTTTGCCGCTAAGCTGCTGGCCGGTGAGATGCCGGAGAATATCGAGAATGCCTTTAGGGAAGCGGGAGCCAGCCTCTTCCCGGAAAGCACCGGCGATCTCAACACCTCGTGCAGTTGCCCCGACTGGGCCAATCCCTGCAAACATGTGTCGGCCGTGTACTATCTTTTGGCCGAAGCGTTCGATAGCGACCCATGGCTTCTTTTCCGCCTTCGCGGTCGTGACCGGGATACGATCATGACCACGTTACGCGCGCGACGAGCGCCGGGTATGGGAGTCGCGCACGAAACTGAGTTACCATCACCACCCGCGCCAGCCGCTCAAGCGGAGGCGCTACCGCTCGAAGACTGCATGGACCAGTTCTGGACGTCCCCGCCCGGACAACAACCGCCGCCGGTCAGCATCGTCGCGGCGCCAGTCGATGCCATTCCAGTCAAGCAGCTCGGCACACCGCGGTTCCGGACCGGGGACCAGGAATTCCTGCCCCTGATGGAGCGGATCTACGCCAATATCAGCGAGGCGGCGCTCGATATCATCCGCGGAGAGTAGCGCGCCGCTCGGCAACAGCCCCCACCCCTAGCCCCTCTCCCAATCCTGCTTAGCGTTACCCATATCTTTTTAGTGGAGGGGTAACATGCGGGGATGCAAG
>CADEOZ010000012.1_pt1 | contig 71689 bp, 69 predicted proteins | sample 7288031 | NCBI WGS metagenome assembly CADEOZ01 (sample SAMEA6638613, study PRJEB37532) | metagenome | isolation source: wastewater | place: Germany | collected 2017-05-22 | reverse complement strand
GGCTGGGGCTGGTAAACCCTACGCTCACGACAAGAGACCCGGCGCCCACGCGCCCGCCCGGAAAACCGGGCGGGTGCATTGATTTCACTATGCCCGGATTGCCGGCGAACCGTTCGCGGAGCGATGCTCGAAACAAGCGCGCATCTCGAAAACGTCAGCAAAGTAAACATGCATTGTCAGGACAGCTGTGGGCTAGAGTTGCTAATGTAACACCGTCACGTGTACCGTTGCTGTGCCGCAATGACATTCGGAAAGGAATCCGCCTATGACGAGCTAAGGGAGGTCAGCGTATCCTACCAGTGCCGGCATTCCGCACCAGCGCGGGGCCGCGATCCACGACCCCGTGCCGGTGTTCTCTCAACCCGACAGTACTACGTTCACCCTGTACGTTCACTTACCGGCCGGATCGCGGAGTCACGCCATCCAACGGGGAGGCGGGCCGCGAACGGCGCGATCTCTCCGGGAAAACACGGTCTTCCGGCTATTGGTGAACGGACACGCACGAACACGCTGATTGAACATCGTGTGCTATAATGCGCACCAGCGCGGACTGACCATGAGGAATCCGTCGGCCACCGTGTATGCCATCGGGCAGGAAGTCAGTAGTGACACCACCATCCCGATTTGTTGGCCTAGACATCGGGTCGACAACCATTACCGCCGCCGCGGCCGAGCAGGTTGACAGGGGAACCCTGACGCTACTCGGATTCGAGATCGCGCCGAGTAGCGATACGGCCACCGGGCGGATCCAACATCCAGCCGCATTAACCGGTGCCCTGCAGCGGGTACTGACGCGGATGAATCGCTCCACCGGTCATCCGGTTGAGCGGGTAGCGCTCGCTATCCCCGGTATCAACATCGAGGCGATCTCTTCATCGGCGGAACGGCGGTGGGATACCATCGAGCCGGTTGCGGCCGATCTCATCGAGGAATTGAGACGCCACGCCCTGCATGGGCCGAGCGCAAACGGGCCGGTCCTGGCATCGGTACCGATTGCCTATGAAACCGATGGCAGGCGAACCACTGAGCCGCCGGTGGGACAGCCCGCGCGCTCACTCCGGGTGGAGGTTCAGGCCTTCGTCTCGCCAGCCCGCTACGTGTCGCAGCTTGCCGAGGTGCTGACCGGTCTCGGGGTGACGCCGGACGTATTGGTCCCACGCGCGCTCGCTTCGGCCGAGGCGGTCCTGCACGAAGGCGAGCGACGCCAGAGCGTGCTGGTGATCGATATCGGCGGGACGAGTACCGACATCGCCGTGTTCCTCAAGGGTCAACTCTACGATCTGTTCGCCTTCCCAGTTGGGAGCCGGGCGATCACGAACGATATCTGCGCCGTTCTTGGGCTGCCCTTCCCCTCCGCGGAGCAGCTCAAACGCGCCGGATTCACGGATCGCCGGGGAACCGGCGGCGCGCTGGCCGCCCGGCAGAACACCGGCAACACGGCCATCGACGCGCGGACCATGGAGTTCGCGCGGGAGATCGCTGAAGCCCGCCTGCTCCAGGTGTTCACCCGGATCCGTCAACGACTGGATGAGCAGGATCTCGGCCGGCGGCTACCGGCAGGGGTGGTGGTCACCGGCGGCGGGGCGCGGGTGGCGGGACTGGAACGGATCGCGCGCCGGGCGCTGGACATGCCGGTGCGAATTGGGACAGCACGCACCGGGAACGGAGGCGCGGCGGCGAACGGCCCTGAGGCGGCAGCGGCTGTTGGCGTCGTATCCGTTCAAGCCTGGTTCTGCCCGGCGGAGCACCCCGGGCATACCGCCGAACAACCGCCGGAGCAACCACCGGCGGAGGAACCACAATCTCAGGAGCGCACCGGGAAGGGGCCAGCGTTAGCGCGATGGCTCCGCGAGTTTGTGCCGCTCGGGGACGAAGCCTAGGCGCGGGCGCCGGGTACTCTTTGCGGCAGTCGTTTGCGTGGGGCATACTTGCGCGACACGTGATTCTGGCCCGCAGGGGCTCAGCGGGAGAGCCGCCGCCAGGTATGCTGGGGAGGAAACCGCATGTTTAACGTCCATGACGACGATTTCGCTAATCATTTCGCCCGGATCAAGGTCGTCGGGGTCGGCGGCGCGGGGGGCAACGCGGTAAATCGAATGATCGCGACCGGTGTCGAGGGCGTCGAGTTCATCTCGGTGAACACGGACTCCCAAGCGCTCGTCAACGCCCACAGTCCGGTCACGATCCGCATTGGCGACAAACTCACCAAAGGGCTCGGCGCTGGAGGCCGGCCTGAGATCGGCGAACGCGCCGCGGAAGAGAGCCTCGACGCGCTCAGCGAGGTGGTCCGTGGGGCGGATATGGTCTTCATCACCTCCGGCATGGGAGGGGGTACCGGTACCGGCGCCTCGCCGATCGTCGCGCGGCTCGCCCGGGAGACCGGCGCGCTCACCGTCGGTGTCGTGACCCGGCCGTTCGACTTCGAAGGTGCCAAGCGGAAGCGGGTCGCCGAAGAAGGGGTTGTCGCGCTCCGGGAGCACGTCGACGCGCTGATCACCATTCCCAACCAGCGGCTGATCAGCCTGGTCGATCCCAAGACTCCGTTCTCGGAAGCGTTCCGCCTGGCCGATGACGTACTCCGGCATGGTATCCAGGGCATCTCGGATCTGATCATCAAGCCCGGTCTCATCAATCTCGACTTCGCCGACGTTAAGACGATTATGCGTGACGCCGGTTCGGCCTTGATGGCGATCGGCCGGGGCAGCGGCGAGAACCGGTGCGTGGAAGCCGCGCGCATGGCGATTGAGAGCCCGCTGCTCGAAATGAGCATCGACGGCGCCACTGGCGTGCTCTACAACATCACCGGTGGGCCGGACATGTCGTTGAACGAGATCAACGAGGCCGCTGAGATCATCCGGGCCGCGGCCGACGAAGAGGCTGAGATCATCTTCGGCGCCACGACCGACGAGTCGATGGGCCGAGACGTCCAGATTACGTTGATCGCAACCGGGTTCCAGGGTACGCCGCAGCGCCGGCCCCGTGCCGAGCGCCGGTTCCGTTCGACGGATACATCCAGCAGCCGCAACGAACCGGCACCGACGAGGACGCCGATCATGTCGTCACAGGACGACGAGTGGTCCGAGCCGGCGATCCTTCGATTCCTGCGGGAGCGCTAGAAAGACCCGCGTATGCGCTGCCCCTTTTGTCAGGCACGGGACTCGCGGGTAGTCGACTCACGAGAACTGGGCAGTGGTGAGAGCATCCGCCGGCGCCGGGAATGCGCCGCCTGTGGCCGCCGGTTCACGACCTATGAACGGGTCGAATCCGGCGGGCTCATGGTGGTGAAACGCGACGGGCGCCGGGAGGAGTTTGACGCGCGAAAACTTCGTGACAAGCTCCGGATCGCCCTCACCAAGCGGCCGGTCGCCCAAGGGGAGATCGACCGGATCATCACCACCGTCGAGACCGAGCTGCTGGCGATGGGAACCGTTGAGGTTCCGAGCACGGCAATCGGCGAGATCGTCCTGCGGGAACTGAAGCAGGTGGACGAAGTTGCCTATATCCGGTTCGCCTCGGTGTACCGGAGCTTCGCCGACCTCCAGGACTTGCGCCGTGAGATGGACGTCCTGAGCGGGACGCTGGACAAGCCGGAACGCTCCGGGTAGCCGGGTCGAGTCCAGTCATGAATCCGGCTACCCACCCCACGTTAACGATCCGGTCCGAGGAGGGCAGTCTCCTCAGCCAGCTTCTCTACACCAACCAGGGGCAGCCTGGGTTCCGCTATCTTCCGGAGCGCTTCCAGGTGGTCGTAACCGCCGGCACCCTTCGATCGTCGCAAACGGGAGCGGCCGGCGCCCGGATCGAGCTACCAACCGGCTGGCGCGCGATTCCCAGCCTGGATCAGCCGATCCCGGATCGGGGTTCGCCCGTGGTCTGGACGGTCATCCCCGGCGTCCGGCCGGATGATTTCGCGGTCGAGATCCGGGTGCGGATCAGCGACGGGACCGGACCAGTCACGTTGCTCGCGGCAACCCTGGCGATTGAGATTCGGGGCTACAGCCAGTTCGATCCCGTACGGCATGGGCTTCCCTGGACGAATAGCGTCAGCGAGCTCGGCGAGATCCGCCCAACCGCCGGGATCTTCGAGCGGACGTTCGACGCGAGCTTCCTTCCGGCGTCATTCTTTGCCGGTCTCTACCGCGCGATCGTCTTCATCGGCGCCGGTCCCGGCCAGCATCAGGGAGGGCTGTGCACCGGCATGGCACGGGCGGCGCTGGAGCAAAGCCTAGATGCTCGCCAGAACGAGGGCGCGGTCACGCGCGATGAGGTGATCCTGCTCCACGGCCGGCAGCTCAGCGATCGCGCGCTCCTCGCCTCCTCACCCTGGTTCTTCGCGCCCAGTCCACGCCGGGCCTTCGAACGGTTCAAGGCGACTATCCTCGAAACCGGCCAGAGCAACGTCTGTTTCGATATCGCCGTTCCCCGCCCGTGGCGACTGGATATCCCCCAGGCATTGGTCCAGCTCGGCCACACCGTCGTCCCCTACGCGTTCCGGCAGGCGAGCCGGGATCAGGCCGAGGTGATGATCTACGACCCCAACCGCCCCGCCGAATCGCGGGCCGGGCAGACCACAATCCTCTTCGACCTGCGCGATGATCGCTACGAGTACGAGCCGTGGGCGCAACGCGCCGACCGCTCGATCACGGTGATCGCGGCGCCCCAAGCTGCCTACCGGAATGGCCGGACGGCATTCCTCGCCAGCGCCGCCAGCCTGATCCTCTACCCGCGCTCGATCGCGCAAAGCCGTCCGCTGCTCCGGCGATGGAGCCTTCCAGCGCTGGCGCTCACGGCGATGATCACCGGTGGGGCGCGGCTCCTCTACCGGCGCCGGAAACCGCCGGACGTCCGGCGTCGGCCGGTGGCCCAATGAGCTACCGGACTTCCCAGGAGACGCTTACACTTCCGTCCGCTCCCCGCCCCTCGACCAGCACCGCGTAACGGCCACCCCTCCCAACCGGCAGCGTGACGCGATCCCCGCCATCGTCAGCCAAAACAACACGCCAGGCCGCGAGGCCGTCCGGCGCGCGAACGGCGATGGATAGGCTCCCGGCGCGGACTCGCGCGACGTACTGGAGCGCGATCACCTCGCCGGGAGCCGCCAGGAACTCGCCGCGGCTGACTCCGGTGAGCGGCCCCTGGCGGGAGATATTCCCCTGGTACACGGCACACCATCCATTCAGCTCGGGCCGGGCCATCTCTCGGCATCAAGCAGCATGTGTGCCGGGCGCGGCGGGCAGGCAGGAAACTGCGGGGATCCTTCACCGGGCGCAGCAAGCAGCGCCCCTACAAGTGATGCCGGTAGGGGCGCTGCTTGCTGCGCCCAGCCTCAACAGCGTACTACTTTGACCAATCCAGGGTGGAACTGCGATCTCTGAGGCCCATTTGGAAGGGAGCACATCTATCGGATCGATTGAGGGTGCGGGGACAGGCCGTGGCACGTGTTGCGATCATTCGAGCACGATCAGGACGCGACCGACATCCACGGCCCCGCGGAAACCGTATTGATCGAAGGCGCAGCGGCAGACGAAACCTTAGCTCAGATACTTGTTGATCGACTGCAACAGCCGCTGCTTCGGCTGGGCGCCGATGATCCGCTCGACTGCCTTCCCATCCTTGTAGAGCACCAGCGTTGGGATGCTCGTAATGCCAAGCTGCATGGCAGTCTGCTGATTCTCATCGACGTTGACCTTCGCTACCTTGAGCGAGCCATCCTTCTCGTTCGCGATCTCATCAAGGATCGGGGCAACGATCCGGCAGGGACCGCACCAGACCGCCCAAAAATCGACGAGCACCGGAACTTTGGACTCCAGCACTTCCTTCGCGAACGTGCTGTCGGTGACGGTTACGGACTTCGGCATCCTCGTGACTCCTTTATTCTGTTCCATCCGCATGCCGCCGATGCGGACCGCTACAATCCGGAACAACGCGGGGTGATCCCGTTATTCCACCCGGCATGGTGGCAGCAGAAGTGTACAAACACCTCTGTTATAATCCTCGCGACATGGATACCAATCGGAACCGGATCGGCCTGGATGGCCTCTTTCTGCATCAGCCTATCACAGGGAGCGGGCAATATACCCTGCACCTGTGGCATTCGCTACCCGGCGCCGGGGCTGATCTCAACCCGGTCCTGCTCCTACCGGACGATGACGGCAGACCGGGCTCCTCCGAACCCGGCGGCCTCGTGATTCCACCACCCCGGTGGGCACGGAACGCGAAGTCACGAAAGCTGTGGTGGGAGCAGCGCGGCGTAGTCGAAGCCACTCGGCGAGCGCGAATCCACCTGTTGCATACCCCCTACTTCTCCAGCCCACTCGTCGCGCCGGTCCGGCGGATCACCACCATCCACGACGTCATCCCGCTCATCTTCCCGGTCTATGCCGAGTCGCTCGTGATGCGGATGTACCTCCGGCTGACCGGCTCGGCCGCCCGGCGCGCCACGGCGGTCATCACCGATTCCAACTGTTCCCGCCGCGATATCGCGCACTGGCTCCGGATTCCCCAGGAGCGGATTCATGTTATCCCGCTTGCCGCCGACGAACGATTCCACCCGGCACACGAACCGGAATCCGACCAGAGGCTCCGATCCCGGTTCGGCCTGCCGGGGCCGGTCATCTTCAACGTCGGCGGCTTGGACGCGCGCAAGAACCTTGCCGTTCTCGTGGAGGCATTCGCCCGGGCGCTCCCCCAGCTCAACCCGGATACCCGCCTCGTGATCGCCGGTCGCGCCCATTCCGGCAACGAGCGGTTGTACCCATCGCTGGAGCCGGTGATCCTGGCGTGGGGAGTGCGAGACCAGGTCATCCTGACCGGCGCGATCAGTGAAGAGGAAAAACTTGGTCTTTACCGCCTGGCCGATCTCTACGTCTTCCCATCGCTCTACGAAGGGTTTGGCCTCTCGCCTCTGGAAGCCATGGCCTGTGGTACCCCGGTGATCGCGTCGAACCGCTCCAGCCTCCCGGAAGTCGTCGGTAACGGCGGGCTGCTGGTCGATCCAACGCCAGCGAAGCTCGCCGCGGCGATGATCACGGTCCTGACCGATCCGGATCTGCGCGATGAGCTGGCGCGCCGTGCGCTCGATGAAGCGGCCCGCTTTTCCTGGCGGAAGACCGGGGAGATGACCTGCTCGGTCTACCGCGAGGTGCTCTCCGCCGACCGGAACGAGCCGCCGCGACCGGCTCCCGGCCCCCCACGATAGCGTCTCCAAGCCTTCGCTAAATAGAACGCCTAAGACTAACAATCGTACCTTCCGGAAGGATTCCACTCGGATATTGCGTGACCCCAGTGGTCGATGCTGGTATCCTTGGCAACCCCGGGGAAGGGAACTCGCGCGGCGCGAACGAAGGGAAGGGAAAATGCTCCGCACGAGACTGTACCGTGCCACCGTGTGCGGTCTGAGCCTCCTTGCACTGGTACTCCAGACGGGAGTAGCAGCGGCAGCGGGGAACTCAGGACCCGGCGGGTGGCCTACCGGCTGGCCGGATGATCGCGGCGGCATACAGCAGGCCGCGGGAAGCCCGGCCGACCACTGGGGGGACAATCAGTGGTCGCGGAACGACAGCCGCGGGCGGTATCCTGGATATGATCAAGTGGACGACTGGGGGGACAACCAGTGGTCCCAGGACAACGGCGCCCCGCAATCTGAGGGCGATTCAGCGGGCAACTGGTGGGACAACCAGCGGTCCGGAATGAGTGGTGCTCCGCAAACCGAAAGTGATTCGGCGGGCAACTGGTGGGACAAGTGGTGCGATCGATGGTTCAACCATCCGTTCTTCCAGGACGACCCCCAGGATTCACCGGCACCGTCTCCTTCGACCACGCCGGACTGGTCGCCAGGGCCGTCAACGTCTCCTGAGCCAAGTACGTCACCGGAACCATCTACGTCTCCTAAGCCGAGTACGTCACCGGAACCATCTACGTCTCCTAAGCCGAGTCCTTCGCCATCGAATGCCCCGGCCAGTGGAGACCTGGCAAGCCAGCTTGCGGACCTCCTCAATAAGGCGCGAGTTGAGCAGGGGCTGAAACCGTTGACCCGCGACTCAAGCGTAGACCAGGTCGCTACGCACCGAAGCCAAGATATGGCGGACCGCAACTACTTCAGTCATACGACACCGGACGGGACAGACGTGTACGATGAACTGAAGACCGCGGGCATCGCGTTCACCGCGGCAGGCGAGCTCATCGCCGAGAATACCTATCCGGTCGGTCAAGCCGCCGCGATCGCTGCCGATGGGCTCCTGAAGAGCCCCGGACACCGGGCCATCATTCTCGACCCGAACTACACGAAGTTCGGTGTCGGCGCGGCCACCGGCAGCAACGGGATGCACATCTTCACCGGAGTCTATATCCGGTAAGACGCCATAAATTCCTAACGTCGCGCAGTTCCCTCCCCGCGCACCCGCTCGGATTTCCGGGCGGGTGCTGTGTTGGTACTCCACGATGCGACCGCGACCCGGGGAGCGGCGTGTACGGGCAGCCGCGGAAGATTACAGATCGTGCCGATCGGCGTATCAGAAACCCCAATCCCGGCATTCCTGGCATACAGCTCGCGGGAGGTCGAACCGGAAGACCGCGAAGTACGAGCTCACAAACAGGGATCGCCAACCAGGATCGTTCACGGCTGCCTCGCCGAGGCTGGGTCGCGGCAAACAGTGACGCGCCGGGTGATTGTTTCGCTCGGGGAAGCCTTGACGATGATCGACGACCTGGCGAAGGCCGTTCGCCAGGTCCGGGTGATGTTGTGCGCGAAACGCCGCTTCGCGGTTTCCCGGATGGATGCCCTTGAAGAAGCCGCGCGTGGATCTGACCCGGTGACGGCACGAACCCGGCCTTCGAAACACGGACCACAAGTGAATATGCGAATGGTCGAGGAAGAACGGCGGAATCACCGGCAACGCCGGAACAAGCACGCGCGGACGTACGCGAAGGGAGCCGGCGCATGCGCTCTACGAGCAGATTTCGCATCCTCGCCTGGAGCCTGGGGCTCCTCATGGTTCTGTTGATCCCCAGCTCAGCGTTCGCCGCAGGGTTTCCGATGCCCGATTGGTGGGGAGACGATACAGGCTTCGCGCCCAGCTTCCCAACTCAACCTGCCCAGGCAGATCTCGCCGGCCAGCTTGCGACCGATCTCAATAACGCTCGTGCCCAGAATGGACTCTCACCACTGGCCCGTTCCGCCGTGTTGGATCAGATCGCGTCAGCCAGATCCCAGGATATGATGAATCTCCACTATTTCGGCCACACCACGCCGAGCGGGACCACGGTGCTCACATCGCTGCGGAGCCAAGGCGTCAGGTTCCGAAAGGCCGGCGAGGTGATCACCAAGAATGCAGACTCGGACGACCAGAGCGCCGAAACAGCCGAGGAGAGCTTCCTCCACAGCCCGGAACATCGAGCCATTATCCTCGATCCGAACTACACCGCGTTCGGTGTTGGTGAGGCGACCACCGATAATGGGATGCACATCTTCACCGCGGTGTATCTCCAGAGGTAAGGCTCGAACATCCCGATCTTGGAATCATCCGGGATGACGCCGCAACGATGTGCCATGCCCGGCAACTCATGACCGGCCCGTCGGCCGTCACGTTTAACCCGTACCGCGCGCCGGCGTTCATGCTTATTCGACGCGCGGTGGTCCCTGCGCAATACGGCGTCGCAGGTCGTCCGGCTCGTTCGGAGGCATCCACCGCGCCTCGATCCACCATGTCGCGCCCGCTTCCGCGAAAGGACGTACAATCTCCTCCGCCCGCTCGGGGTCGTCACCCGGTGTCACACCCTCCCAGATGATGTCAAACGGCGCCGTCCCGGCACGATGCTCCTCGACGTATTGCCGCATCGCGCGGATGGTCTCCGGCGTCACACCCGGCGGCCCCTCTGGGGTATCGCTCACCGCAGCGGCCAGCAGCCCGTCGTACCGGAGCGCGCGGTTCATGGATTTCCGGCTGGGCCAGGCACCCACCACCCAGATGGGAATTCGCGGCCGCTGCACCGGCGGAGGGAGGAAGGTCATCTCCTCCAGCGTGTAATGCTCACCCTCGTAGCTGAATGGTTCCCCACTCCAGAGCCCGGTCAGGATCTCCAGGCTCTCATCCAGAAGCCCGGCGCGGACCTTGCGGTCGGTAGGCTCCCCAACCTTCGAGAAGCCGCCGTCGTCCAGGGCCCCGAGACCGACCGGCAGCACCAAGCGGCCACCCGATAGGTGATCGAGCGTCATCGTCTCGCGGGCGAGCTTCCAGGGGCGACGCCGGGCCGGCGGTGTCAGGATCGCTCCGATTCGGACCCGGTCGGTTCGCATGGCGATCGCCGCCATCACGACCCACGGGTCGTAGGTTTCCATCTCCCCGACGCAGATGCCGTCCCAGTAGAAGACACCATCCCAACCAGCCGCTTCCGCCTCGTGAGCGAGTTCAGCCACGGTGCGGGGATCCCCCTTGGGCACGATAAACCCGTACTTCATGCTCGACTCCCCCGTAACCCAGGCGTACGCCTCCCCTATAATAACGAGCGGTGGCTCAGCTTTGCGCAGGCCATCCTCTAGAACGGCGTGGTATCCTGTTCGGCTTGTTGTGGCTAGCGCCCAGCGGGGCAAGCCACGCATTACGTACAGCGGATTCTTCACCCGGTGCGGCAAGCAGCGCCGCTACAAATGGGTCCGGTAGGGGCGCTGCTTGCCGCGCCCGACTGCTGCTGGACAGCCACGAATAACCGAGACCAGGGGAATGGCCGTCCACGAACCTGTTGCGCGATGAAAGCGTTCAGCAGGACAAAGGGGAATCAGCCAGTTGAAGATTCTGATGGTCTCCAAGGCACCGCTGAATGGGCTGTACCAGAAGACGCTGGAGGCCTTGGCCCGCCTTCCGGAGGTCGATCTGCTGGCGGTGGTTCCACCCTACTGGAATGAGGAACGCGTCGGGGTCGTGCGGCTGGAACGCCGGTATACCGAAGGATACCGGTTGGTGGCCGAACCGATGTTCCTCAACGGACATCATCACCTGCATTTCTATCCCGGCCTGTGGGCACAGGCGCGGCGCTTCCAGCCGGATATCCTCCACATCGAGGAGGAGCCCTACAACGTCGTCACCCTCCATACGTCGTTGATCGGCCGGATGGTCGGCGCCAAGGTGGTATTCGTCTCCTGGCAGAACCTCTTCCGGCGCTATCCGCCGCCCTTCAGCCTGTTTGAGCGGCTCAATTACCAGATCGCCGCCGCGGGGATCGCCGGGAGCCAGGATGCCGCCGATATCCTGCGCCGGAAAGGCTATCCCCGGCACCTTGAGGTGATCCCGCAGCTCGGCGTCGATCCCAACGTGTTCCGCCCGAGGGAAACCGAGTCGTCGCGAGAACTCCCAATCATCGGCTATGCCGGGCGGCTGGTTCCGGAAAAGGGGACCGATCTGGTGATCGACGCGCTGGCCCACCTCACCCGCCGTGCGCAGCTCCACATCATCGGCGACGGGACCGAACGGCTGGCGCTGGAACAGCGCGCGTCCAGCCTCGGCATTCGTGACCGCGTGCGCTTCCGTGGAACCGTCTCTCCGGGCGAGATGCCGAAAGCGCTCAGCGAACTCGATATCCTCGTAGTGCCATCGCGGACGCGCCGCAACTGGAAAGAACAGTTCGGGCGCGTGATCATTGAAGCGATGTCCTGCCAGGTACCGGTCGTGGGGTCCGATTCCGGGGAGATTCCCCACGTCATCGGCGAGGGCGGGCTGATCTTTCCCGAGGGCAACGTGGTTCTGCTCGCCCGGCGGCTCGATGAACTGCTAGCCAGCGACGAAAAGCGGCTGGAGATCGGCCGGCTGGCGCGCGAGCGAATACTCACCCACTTCACACCGGAACGGATCGCCGAGCGCAACTACGCACTCTACCAGACGCTTCTCCCAAATGGAAATGGGACTTCCGCGAGGCGCTCACGACTAGCTAAGGACACCGGCAACTAGCTTCGGAGGGGGACCCAGGATGGCCGTAAAACGCGCAATCGATCTCCCACAAGCCGCTCGCATTTTGGAGCCCGGCCCGCTCGCGCTCGTCACCTCACTCCATCGCGGCCAGCACAATGTCATGACCGCAAGCTGGCTGATGCCGCTCGGGTTCGGTCCGCCACGTCTCGGCGTGGCGATTCACCCATCCCGCCTGACCCACGAACTGATCACCCAGAGTGAGACGTTCGGCTTGAGCATCCCGACGCTGGATCTTCTCAACGTCGTGCACCGCTGTGGCATGGAATCCGGGCGGGAGTTTGACAAGTTCTTGACGGCCAAGCTCACGCCGGTCGACGCGGTGGAGATCGACGCCCCGCTGGTCGGCGAATGCGTGGCCCACATCGAATGCGGGCTGGTGCAGCGGCTCCGCCTGGCGGACCACGATCTCTTCGTCGCCGAGGTCCTGGCCGTCTCGGCGGTGGAAGATCTGTTTACCGACCGCTGGCACCTCGAAGGCGATGGAGCGCTCATCCACCACATCGCCGGCGATCAGTACGCCGGGCTCGGCAAAGCCTACCGGGCAACCCTGACCGAGGAGGAATAAGCTCAGGCCCCTTCACCCTCGCCCTGGACTTCCTCCCATTCCTGCTCAATCCAGGGGCAGCGGAGGAACTTTGGCAGCCAGGCCGGCTGGATGATGACGGCGATGACGAACCAGATCGCGAAGAGAATTCCACCTCCGAGCAGCGCTTTTCGCATAAATGATCTCTCCTCTCACGATGTCCACGTACCGTCCGGTGGGCGGTCCCCAATAAACCAACACATCTAACGATCGCGGCCCGCCCGTGCACGATCCGTGCCGCCCGGCGGGATTAACCTTCGGAATTGACCGTCACAATGTTCGGCGACTCCACACCCGGCAGATGCATCGCCCGTCCAACGCGCCGGATCAGATCGAGCCAGCCCTTGCGCGCGGTCTTGCTCAACGTTACCGTCTGATCGGTTTGAAACTCGACCAATTGATCCCGATCCAGTCCAAAAGCCGCCTCCAGATCGCGGCGAAGCTGACGGCGGCGCTCGGTTGCCACGTTGAACGATGCATCCAGCGCCTTGATCACCGGCTGGAGCGCGCGCGTCCCTTGCTCCGCCAGTTCACGCGGCACCACCAGGACGTGCGTCGCAAGCGGAGCCCCACTCAGGATGAACCAGGCCCGGACCAGATCGTTCAGGTACCCGGACTCGACCGGCCTCAGCGCCGCGGCACCCTCCCGGACAACGACCTCACCCTCAGGGGCCCGCCGGTCCCAGCCGATCACATCGATGCCAAAGAAATGGAATATGGTCGCGCGCGCGAGCGCCTCGGCGGTACGGCTGACGCCATTGAGGCTGACAGTGGCATGCTCGACCTCATCCGGCCGGTTCGCGGTCCAGAGCCGGATATCGCCGGTGTGATGGGAGACCAGCGCGACGTCGGTCACCACGGCGAAACGATCGAGCAGCAACGCCGCCTCAACGCTGCCAATCAGCGCGCAGGTATTTCGCGCGGCGACCATCTCGGCGGTTAGACCGGGCACCACCTCCAGCCCCTTGGGCACGACCCAGCCCTGCGCGACCGGGTAGCTGAACACCGCGGTGGTGAGGGAATCATCGATGAAGCAGGTTTCCACAGGCGCCCTTTCTGCTCTACACGGCCGCCGCTCCGGGCCGCGGCTCAGCTTCGATCGCCGGCCCCTTTTCGCCAGAATCGCTCCACGCGGTCTCGTAGCACCCGGTGCTCGGGCCGGTCCAGCGGCGGGTCCGCCGCCAGCAAGCGGTGAGCCTCATCACGGGCATGCTGCAATGTCTGGAGATCGGCGAGTCCGGCGAACTTCAGATCCGGGATGCCACTCTGCCGGGTCCCGAAGAACTCTCCCGGCCCACGGATCTCCAGGTCGATCTCGGCCAGCCGGAAGCCGTCCATCGTATCGACGAGCGCGTTCAGCCGCCGCTGTCCGTCCTCGCTCACGTCATCGGCCACCAGGATGCAATAGGAAGGGGCATCGCCCCGGCCAACCCGGCCCCGGAACTGGTGAAGCTGCGAGAGCCCGAAGCGGTCGGCGCCTTCAATCAGCATCACCGTGGCGTTCGGCACGTCGATCCCAACTTCAACCACTGAAGTCGAGACCAGAATATCGATTTCGTGGTCGCGGAAGCGGGACATCACCTCGTCCTTCTCGGCAGGACGCATCCGCCCATGCAGGAGCCCAAGCCGGAGATCCGGGAAGACCTCCCACGAGAGCCGCTCGAACTCGACCGTGGCCGCTTTGGCGTCGATCGCCTCCGACTCCTCGACCAGAGGGTAAATGATGAATGCCTGCCGCCCCGCCTCAATCTGGCGCCGGAGGAACCGGTAGGCTTCGCGCCGCTGGTCACTCTCGATCCACTGCGTCTCGATCGGTTGCCGTCCCGGCGGCAGTTCATCGATGATCGAGACGTCGAGATCGCCATGCATGACCAGCGCCAGGCTCCGGGGGATCGGTGTCGCGGTCATCACCAGCACATCCGGGTTATAGCCCTTATCGCGCAGCATCGCCCGCTGAATCACACCGAACCGGTGCTGCTCATCGATAATCGCCAGGCCCAGCCGGGCGAACTCGACCCGCTCTTCGAGGATGGCATGGGTCCCGATCAGGAGATCGATCGTCCGTTCCCGCAGGCCCTCGTCGATCGCGGCCCGTTCCCGGCCCGTCGTACTCCCGGTCAGCAGCGCCAGGCGGGGCCGTTCCGGCACGGGAAGCACGGTATAGAGATTAACCAGATTGCGATAATGCTGCTCGGCCAGGATCTCGGTCGGCGCCAGCAAGGCCGCCTGAAAGCCCTCGGCGATCGCCACCAGGGCCACGGCCGCGCCGACGACCGTCTTGCCGGAGCCAACATCACCCTGGAGCAGCCGGCTCATCGGACGCCGGCTGACCATATCGCCCATGATCTCACCGAGCGCGCGGGACTGCGCGGTGGTGAGCCGGTAGGGAAGGCATTCCTCAAAGAGCGCCAGGAGCCGCTCGTTGCCAGTGAACGCGTGCCCTGCCTGGGTCTGCCACTCGACCTTGCGCCGTACCAGGCCGATCTGAAGCACGAGGAACTCATCGAAGGCGAGGCGCGCCCGTGCCTGCTGTTGCTCTGCCTCGGACCCCGGATAATGCATCCGCTCCAAAGCGGCCCGGAGGGGCAGGAGGCCGTTGCGCCGCCGCACCTCATCGGGAAGCGGGTCCTCAACGAGCGGAAGAGCCGCGGTCAGCGCGGCACGGGTCAGGTTACGGACCTGCTTCTGATAGAGGTTCCGGGTCAGCGGGTAGATCGGGACAACCCGGCCGGTATGCAACAACTCATCATCGAGCGGCTCCCACTCCGGGTTGCGGAAGCAGAGCGCGCCCCGTTGCTGCTCGACCCGCCCGCTGATCGCGATCGGCATGCCCGGCTGGAGCTGCCGCGCGATATAGGGGTTGAACCAGATCACCCGGATACGGCCGGTGGGATCGACGATCTCGGCGCTCACCAGCGTCTTCCCGGTCCGGGTCCGCTCCTTTTCCACCGTAGAGACGGTGCCCTTGACGGTGCACTCGCGGTGGAAGAGCACGCTCGCGATCGACTGAACGCGGGTGTAGTCCTTGTAGCGGCGGGGCAGCAGGTAGAGGAGATCTTCGACGGTCTGGACGCCGAGCGCGGCGAGCTGGCGTGCCCGGCCTTCGCCGACACCCGGCAACACCGTCACCGGCTCATCAAGCGAGCCAAGTGCGATTCTCCGGGCTACCGGGACGGCCGGACGGGCCGGGCGAACGGAAGGCTGGCGTGGCGCGGTATCCTTCGCTTCCGCCGGCGGCTGCGCTCCATTCGGTTGATCGAGGCCGTCGATGATCCGGCGGGCCCGACCAACTCGCTGCCGCCGCGCCTCCGGCGTGAGATCCGCGTAACCGGTGAACAGCCGGCTGATCTCGTCGAGCTTCCCGGAAATGCCGTGATCCGCTCCGCTCGGGACCCGGTCGACCTGCGTCTTCATGAGTCGCTGGAGTCCACCGGCCACGGCGGTATCCTGGAAGCCTTTGCGATCCTCCAGCGCCAGAACCTTCAAGAGGAGTTGGATCTGGTCGGCTCCGCTCCGCGCCTTGCTCATGGGAGAAGTGTTGGTTGCCCGGCGGCACGGTGTCAAGCAGCGGAGCCATTGCCGGCGACCAAACCGGCAATCCCAACCAGGCCGGGACCGCTGTAAGCGCCGATGACCGTGCCGATCTGGGAGAAGACGATGTCGAGCCCCGGCTGCTCGGCCAGAATCCGTTCCGCCAGCAGCGCCGCGTTCTGCTCGGCACCGAGATGCATCACCGCCAGCTTGTCGAACGGCATCTCCTGACGGGAAAGCGCCAGGATACGGTCGAGCGCCCGGCGGAAGGTCCGGACCCGCTCCACCGGCTCAACCACCCCGCCGCGTACCGCCACGATCGGCTTCATCTGGAGCGCGGACCCGAGCAAGGCGGCTGCCCGGCCGATGCGTCCCCCACGCTGCAAGAATTCCAGCGTCTCCAGCGTCGCGTAGACTCGCTGATCCCGCTTGCGCCGCTCCAGGTAGGCCACGATCTCATCGATCGTCGCGCCGCGCGCCGCGAGATCGGCCGCCTCGATCACGAGCCAGCCGAAGCCCATCGAGACCGTCCCCGAATCGACCAACCGGATGCGCTCCTGGCCCACGGCGGCTGCCGCCGAGCGGGACGTGTTGAATGTCCCGGAGAGCTGGGAGGCGATATGGATCGCGACGACGTCGTACCCTCGGGTGATCCGGTCTTGGTAGACCTCCCAGAATGCCCCGATGGCCGGCTGCGATGACTTGGGAATCTCACCACGACGCAGGTGGCTCACGAACTCATCGCGAGACAGGTCAACGCCGTCACGGTGGGTCCGCCCAGCCACCTCCACCATCAGCGGGACCACGGTCACCGGCCTACCGGCCAAACGGTCGGCCGGGATGTCGGCGGTGCTATCGGTCACAATGTGGACCGGCCTCGGTCCGGTACACCCGGTCATGGCCGGTGCTCCAGCGCTTCGCCCTCATAGACCGCGATACCCACGGCTCCCGGTCCCAGGTGAGACGCCAACACCGGCGAAAACTCGGAAACGATCATCTGGCTCTCGGAACAGACGTCGCTGAGCCGGTTGGTCAGATTTTCCACCTCGCCGTGCTGCTGACCGGTGGTCAGGATAGCGATCTGATCGATCCGGGGGAATTCACGCACGAGATCGATCAGCCCGGCCAATGCCCGCGGCCGGGTACGCGTACGCGCAAAAGGCACCACAATCCCCTCTTCCATACGCAGGATCGGCTTGAGCTGCAGGAGCGAGCCAATGATCTCCGCCGCGCGGCCGATCCGTCCGCCCCGGCGCAGGTATTCGAGCGTATCCACGTAGAACATGACGTGGGTTGCCTCGATCGCCCGCCGGGTAGCGTGCTCGATCACATCCAGAGGATAATCCTCCAGCGCCAGCCGGGCCGCCTGCAAGACCGGGAACCCGAGCCCCATCGAAGCCAACCGGGAGTCGAGGATCACGATCGGCACCGGATTCCCCAGCGCCTCACGGGCCAGGCGGGCGCTCTGCACCGTACCGCTCAACCGGCTGGAGAGGTGAATCGAGATGATCGCGTCGTGCTCCGCCGCAAGCTCGCGGTAGAGCTGCTGAAAACGCCCGACTGGAGGCTGGGATGTCGTTGGGAATTCGCCGGACTCCACGAGCCGCCGCACGAACTCCCCCGGCGTGATCGTCACCCGATCCTCATAGACGGTCTCGCCTATCCGCACATTGAGCGGGACGACATGGATGTCATGCCACTTGATCAGATCCGGCGGAATATCCGCGGTGCTGTCCGTCACCACCGCCACCCGCGCCATGCTTCCCCCGCCCTATTCCACCGAGATGATGAGGTCGTAGTGAGGCTGACCGCCCGCCGAGACCTCGACCGCGAGATCGGGATAGGATTCGTGCAGCGCCGCCGTGACCCGAGCGCCGAGATCGGGGCCGGCTGGTTCCCCAATGAAGATCGTGACAAGCTCCGCCTGCTCGGGTTCCACCTGGGCCAGCAGATCGAGAACCACCTGGAGGGCATCGTCACCGGCGGCACACAGTTCACCATCCAGTAGACCAATGAACTCCCCGGAGCGGACCGTCACACCGTTGATGCTCGCGTCACGACTGGCCCGGCCCACGGCCAGCGATCGGACCCATTCCAGCGCGCCGGTCATCTCCTCGGTATTGCGCGCAAGGTCGGCATCGAAGTTGAACGCCGAGAGCGCGCTGATGCCCTGCGGGATCGTACGCGAGGGTACCACCGACACCACTTTATCCGTGAGCCGGACCACCTGACGCGCGGTCGGGATGATGTTGCCATCATTCGGCAGGAGAATGACCCGCGACGCCGGGACCGCTTCGACGGCCCGGAGAAGATCCTCAGTGCTGGGATTGAGCGTTGGCCCACCGGGGACAACCTCCGACGCGCCGAGCCCACGAAGCGCCGCGATCAAGCCGGAGCCGTTCGCCACGGTCACGATGCCGATGCCGGGTTCGATTCGAGGGCGAGCGGCTGGGCCGCCTGCCGCGCGCTCGTCGAGCAAGCGGCGCGTTTGGGCCGACATGTTGTCGATCCGGACCTGGTGCAGCTCACCATAGCGCAGCGCCGCTTCGAGTACGGTCCCCGGATTCCCGGTATGCAGATGGACCTTGACCGCGCTCAGCTCACCAACGATCACCGCTGAAGTTCCGAGCGCGCTTACCTCCGCCCGGAACGTCTCCAGCGGGATCGAATCGCCGGTGACCAGGAAGTTGGTGCAATACCCGAACCCGTCGCCTCCGTGGCTCAGCTCGACCTGGTCGAGGAAGGTCATCGAGGCCGAGTCCGGGGTTTCCTCCACCTGATTAGTGGGCGCCTGAATCGTGACCCCGGCGCTGAACCGTCGCAATCCATCGAGGAGCACCACGAGCCCGCTGCCCCCGGCATCGACCACACCCGCCTGCCGCAAAATGTCCAGCATCTCCGGCGTCCGGCGCAGCGCCCCCGCCGCGGCTTCATAGGCTCCATCGAGCACCACTGTGAGATCCGCATCCGGCTGGACGGCGAGTTCCGCCCCTTCGGCGGCGGTCCGGATCACGGTCAGCATCGTCCCTTCAACGGGATCGAGAACGGCGCCATAGGCCAGCTCAGCGGCCCGGCGGAGCCCCGCGGCTAATATTCGTCCATCGAGAGACGCCACATCCTGAGCCCGCTCGGCCAGACCCGCCAGGATCTGATACAGGATCACCCCAGAGTTGCCGCGCGCGCCCATCAACGCACCATGCGCCGCGCCGGCGAGCACCTGGCCCGCCTGGAGACCATCGCCGGCACCCACGTTCCGTGCACCGCCGAGCGCGGCCTGGAGCGTGTGGTACATATTCGTCCCGGTATCGCCATCCGGCACCGGGAAGACGTTCAATGCGTTGATCGAGGAAACGTTGGGAGCGAAGAGCGCGATCGCGGTCTCGAGCGCCGATACCAGCATCTCACCCGACCAGCGCACCCGGCGATCCCTGTCGACTGCGGGGGGCTCTGCGGGTACGCCGGTTGCACCGGCGCTATGCAACCTGTTCGGATCCATTGCCTCCCCACCCATGGAGTACGCTCAATTCATCCGGAGAGCCTGCCAGCGGCCAAGCGGAGAGATCGATGTAGGCAGGCAGTTTATCGGGTATCCCACAGATTATTGCGGACAGCCTCCGCGCGGCGCTAAAGCGACCGCGCTGACAGAACGAAGCCAGGTGAACCTGGCTGGAGATTGGACGCACACATCATTCACACGCTCCTCGTCATCCTCAATGAAGTGAAGGATGACGAGGAGCTGCTTCGCTGAACCACGTGCAGCCGGCTTTGAGCCGGCTTCGGACTGTGAGCGCGGTCGCTTTAGCGCCGCGCGTTGGCGGCTAAGCATCCCCACCATCGGTCCACCGCCGCGCGCTGCCAGCCCGCGCAAAAATCTGTGACGCACACCCCAGGTTCACGTTGCACTTGCCGGAGAGCCGGGTCCATGTTATCCTTCCGGCTTGTGGGCCCGCGCCACTGACAATGAGCGAATTGTAGCCTGACGCGACAAGTTGGCCCACCGTATCGCCCATCAGGCAACTGGAAAAGGGGGGCCGGGTTGGCCGGAAAATGTGATATCTGCGGTAAGGGACCCGGCTTTGGCCACAATGTGAGCCACTCCAAGCGGCGGACCAACCGCATGTTTCGACCCAATATTCAGCGTGCGACGATCCAGGACCAGGGGCAGCCCCGGAAGGTGAATATCTGCACCCGCTGTCTCCGGACGCTCTACAAGGTCGGCCGCACCGCCTAAACTGCCTTGATGTGATTCCTCCGCGTCACACACTCGGGACCGGATCTGTGGCGCGGGGAGACATCACGGGTTTCCCCAGCGTACGCTATCCCGCCAAGTCAACGATCAGGTAGCGATCAAGTCCGGCGAGATCGGGCTCGACCCGGCATTGCGCCGTTGGGTAATGCCGGCGGGCAAGCTCGCGGATCGGCGCGGCCTGATCCGGATCGATCTCGCACACCAGCGCGCCCCCAGGATTGAGGAGATCCTTCGCGCGCGGGAGCAGGCGACGATAGAGGTCCAGCCCATCAGCACCGGCATAGAGCGCGATCACCGGCTCCCAGGCCAGCCCGTCATGAGCTTGGTCCAGCCGCAAATACGGCAGGTTGGCGAGCAATACATCGATCCCAGCCTCACACCATTCCAGCAGATCGCCGAGCACGAGCTCGACGCGCCCCGGCGCGAGGCGGTCCCGGTTCATCGCGGCCACCTGAAGCGCATCCCGGTCCCGGTCGCTCCCGATGATTAACGGGTTGACGCTATCCGGCAGCAGGTGAGCCAAACTCACCGCCACGGCCCCGCTGCCGGTCCCGATATCCACGACCAGCTTCCGGCTGGTGGATGGCGTGCGGAGGCGTTCGAGCGCCCATTCGACCAGGAACTCGGTTTCCGGCCGGGGAATCAAGACCCGGCGATCGACCTGGAAGTCGAGCCCCATAAACTCCCGGTGTCCGGTCAGATAGGCGACCGGCTCACCGGCCACCCGGCGCTCGATTCGCTCGCGGAATCGCCCGGCGACCTCCTCCGCTGTGATATTGGGATAGGCGAGATAGAGCCTGGCACGGTCGGTGCCGAGCACGTCCATCAGCAGGACCTCGGCATCGAGCCGGGGCGTGTCGACATCCGCCCGGGACAGCCGGAGCTGTCCTTCCCGGAGTAGATCCCGGATCGTGAGCGGGGAGACCTTAGGCGACGTCACCATCGGCGCCCGCTCCGTTCAGCCCGGCAGCCTGGAGGCGTTCCGTCTGCTCGGCTGCCCGGAGATCCCGGATAAATGGCTCGATCTCGCCGTTGAGCACGCCTGGGAGATTGCCGAGGCTCATCTTGAGCCGGTGATCGGTCACGCGATCCTGCGGGAAGTTATAGGTCCGGATCTTCTCGGCACGCTCGCCGCTGCCGATCTGACCACGTCGCAGGCCACTCCGCTCCGCCTGAATCCGCTGCTGCTCGATGTCGTAAAGCCGCGCCCGGAGCACCGTCATCGCCTTGGCCTTGTTCTTGAGCTGCGACTTCTCATCTTGACAGGTCACGACGATACCGGTCGGAATATGGGTGATACGCACCGCGGAGTCGGTCGTATTCACGCTCTGGCCGCCATGCCCGGTCGAGCGGTAGACGTCAATCCGCAGATCCTCGTCTTTGACGTCCACCTCAACCTCTTTCGGCTCCGGCAGTACCGCGACCGTCGCGGTCGACGTATGGATTCGCCCACCCGATTCGGTGACCGGAATCCGCTGAACCCGGTGAACGCCGCTCTCAAACTTGAGATGGCTGTAGGCGCCGTTACCCCGGACCTCGAACACGATCTCCTTGAAGCCGCCGATCCCGGTCTCGTTACTGGAGAGAACCTCGACCTTCCAGCGGTTCCGCTCGGCGTAGAGCGTATACATCCGGAAGAGATCCGCGGCAAAGAGCGCGGCTTCGTCGCCACCGGTCCCGGCTCGGATCTCGACGATAACGTTCTTTTCGTCCATCGGGTCCTTCGGGACGAGCAACTGCCGGATCTCGCTCATCACGCGCTGGCGCGTCTCACGCAGCTCCACCAGCTCCGCCTGAGCAAGCCGGGCAAGCTCCTGGTCCTGATCGTGGGCCAGCAGTTCGGTTTCCTCGATCTGCTCATCGACCCGGTGCAGCTTCCGATAGGCGCCGACCACCTCCTCCATCTCAGCCCGCTCCCGGCCATACTCCATCAGTCGCTCCGGATTGGTGGCGACGGCCGGCTGCGCCATCAGATGTTCCAGCTCGTCATACCGGTGTTCAATATCTTCGAGTTTCTGTAATACCGTCATTGTTTTATCCTCCGTCCTAGCCCGACACCATGCCGCGAGGGAGACCGCTCGCTATCCGTGGCCGGACGGGGGCATCCCAAGTGAATGTTCACGTGTATCATCCGCCGCGAGCGCCATCGCGACCGCTTCATCAGCGGTCCGGGCCTGGAGGTAGCGGGTCCGGCCCTTCGCGAGCCCCAAAATCCGCGACTCCTCCAGTTCCCAGCTTTGAATCGCCACCACGCATTTCCCCAGCTTCAGGGCCAAGCCGATCTCTGAGAGCGTCCCGAACCCACCGCCGATCGCGATCACCGACTCCCCGGAAGCGACGACAAGCGCGTTCCGCGCCTCGCCCAACCCAGTACAGATCACGTGATCGACCCAGGGATTCGCACCACTCCGGTCATAGCCCGGAATGATCCCGATCGTGGTCCCGCCGGCATGCTTGGCGCCACGGCACGCGGCGGCCATCACGCCACCACGGCCGCCGCAGACCACCGCGTGCCCGGCCCTGGCGATGCGCTCGCCAACCGCTTCGGCAATCCGGATCTCCGCTTCGGTCGCCTCTCCCGGCCCGCAGACCGCGATCACCGGCCGGCTCCATTCAACGGAAACTCCTCCAGCGGCGTATAGATCGGCCCGGACCGCCGCAGCTCGCTCCGGAAAAGCGTCACCCGCTCAACCGGGACCGGCAACGCCGGGAACGCCGACAACTCGGCCAGCCGGTGCTCGACCCCGGTAATCGTCGAGAGGTCCTCCGGCTTGATCCGTGCCACGGTCAGATGCGGGTGAAACGCCCGCGCCTCCGGTGGGAAGCCGAGATCCGCGCTCGCCCGGTCGATTCCGGCCTGCAAGCGGTTCAGGAACTGGAGCTCGTGACCCCCAAGCCCCAGCCAGAGCACGCGCGGGCGACGCGGGTTGGGAAAAACCCCGGCCCCGGCTGCCTGAAGCGTGAACGCGGATTCTCGTTCGATCGCCTCCCGCAGCGCCTGCTGGAGCGCGTCCAGCCGCTCAAGTTCGACGTTGCCGTAGAACTTGAGCGTCAGGTGCGTGCGATCCGGGGTTACCCACTTCGCACGCCAGCCGGCATCCGCCAGCAGCCTCCCGGCCTGGCCAACCCGGTCTCGAACGTCTTGGGGAACTTCAATGGCGGCAAAAAGCCGCCATACATCGCTCATGGCGGCATCCTCAACGCGAAAAGGTGTCCGCATTATGCGCCTATAGTATACCCGAATCGCGGCATTCTCCTCCACCGGCGAGCCACAGCCGGCTCCGATTGGTCGCCGGTACACCGCCGATAGCCGACGAGGCGCCGAGACCCTCCTGGCAGGGCGATTGCGCGCCGGACACTCCCATATTTACCGCAGTCACCGGCACCGATTCGGATTGGAGGGAACGATGAGGGGAGTTCACGATCTTCACGAGCCTTGTCCCCGCTGCTCTCGCCGTGATCTGCTGCGTGCCGGGCTTGGATTCTCCGCTGCGGCGATCGCCGCAGGGGTCCCAGCCGGTACCCTGGCCGCCGATGGAGCGCCCGCCACCAGCCAGCTACCGAAGCCGATCCCCCAGCTTGACCCACGCGGTCATCATAATGTTCCACCGGCACCCTACAGCGAGCCGTCCGAGATTTTCAATTTCAAGGGCCGGGTCGCGACCGCAGTCCTATCCGGGACCGGCCGGGACCACGCCGGTAAGCCGCTCAAGTTCGGCGGGCCGGGAACCGATGTCCGCTTCATGCAAGGCGAGTTCGTCACGGAGGGCGGAGCACGCCAGCGAGGCACGCTGACCCATCTGTGACTCGATCTGTTCCCGGGCTCGGTGAGTCTGCCCACCAGGAGCGACCAGATCCACAGCTTCCACCAGCCCATCCTCCCAAACGGCCTCTACTGGACGACCTTCATCCCGGATTCCGCCCTGCGGATCAGCCCAGACGGTCGTGATGCCAGATTGGAGATCCGGGATTATCCGGTCATCGATCAGCCAAAGTTTCCCCAGACGGAGCCAACCTATCAGGCCACGGTCAGCCTCACGGCAACTTGGCACGGCAGCGGATCGCTGATCGGCTACACCGATCCGGCGGCGAAGTACCGGATCACGTTCTATCCGGCGGACGCACGCATCGAGTTCACCGCGTCCGTCCCGAGTATCGGCTTCAGCTTCACTTCGGACCCGCTGGCCAGATCGGAGTCGGTCTTCGCCATGATCGGTACCGACCGGAATGGGAGCTATTTCTGGCAGGATGAAATGGCGGAGTGAACCGCGAACGATGGAGCCGGGCTCACGATCCCGCCCATAGTCAGCCACGAAGAAGGTGTCGGGCAGGTAGACTTCAGCGCCAGCATGGCGGCGTACGGGAAGGGCTCCGACCATCGTTGCCAACATCCGCCGGGGCCGGATTTAACGTGGTAGTGAGGGCGCATGACGACCAATCCCCCGACCGTGCTGCTGATCGCGTCGGACACGATCGGCAGGCAGATGGCCGGCTCCGGCATTCGCTACTGGAACCTGGCACGCGTGTTGGGCCGCCGGCAGCCGGTGACACTCGCGATCCCGGCCGCGACGACGCTCACGCCGCCCCCTGGTGTGACAATGGTCCCCTATGGTGGTCCGGACGCGGACGAAGACCGGCGTGGGAAGAAACTTGCGGAGCTGATCGCGGAACATCAGGTAATCGTCGCCCAGCATCTTCCCTATCTCTACGCCGATACCGATCTCCTGGCGTCCCGCTTCCTGGTCATCGATCTCTACGCGCCTTGGATACTGGAGAAGCTGGAATGGGCCCGGACCGATCCGGAACGGGGCGAACCGGCGCGCAAGGATGATGTCGCGATTCTCAACCGGCTGCTGTCGCTCGGCGATTTCTTCCTTTGCGCGTCGGAGCGCCAGCGCGACTTCTGGCTCGGCGCACTGGCCGCCGCCGGGCGGATCGAGTTCGAGCATGCCGCCACCGATCCCGGACTGCGAACGCTGATCGATGTCGTGCCGTTCGGGCTCACGGAAGCGCCGCCGGAAAAGACCGGGCCAGGACCACGAGGAGCGATAGCCGGGATCGGCCCGGATGATACCGTCCTGCTCTGGAACGGCGGCCTCTGGAACTGGCTCGACCCGCTGACCGCGATCCGCGCCACGCACCTGCTCGCGGCCGGCGACCCCGGCATCCGGCTGGTCTTCATGGGCACCCGGAGTCCCGTCGGCTGGGCCGCCGAGATGGGCATCGTAGCCCAGGCGCGCGAACTGACCCGCGATCTTGGACTGCTCGACCGCCACGTCTTCTTCAACGATTGGGTGCCCTACGACGCGCGACAGAACTGGTTGTTGGAAGCCGACCTGACCGTCTCGCTCCACACCGTGACCGCGGAGTCGCGGTATTCATTCCGCACCCGCATGCTGGATAACCTCTGGTGCGGCGTCCCAATCGTCGCGACCGAGGGCGATGTCCTAGGCGATCTCGTCCGTGAAGAGGGGATTGGCCTCACCGTGCCACCAGAAGATCCCGGCGCGGTGGCCGAAGCGGTCCGCCAGATCCTCGATCCGGCCCGGCGGGATGCCGTTCGCGACACCATCGCCGCCGTTGCCCGGCGCTACACCTGGGAACGCGCCAGCGAGCCCCTGCTGGGCTACTGCCGGGAGCCGCGCCGGATCGGGACAGCGCGAGGACACGACCCGGTCGCGGCCTACATCCACAACCTCGAGCGCACCTACAGCGAGACCGCGCAGTACGGTCGGCACCTGGAACGGGTGATCGCCCAACAGAACGCCGCGCTGGAGAGCTCGATCGACGCGAGGGTCCGACGCCTGGCCCATGCACTCCGTAGCCGCTTGCGCCGGGGGTAAGGCGCGCGGGCACGGTGATTCGCAGCAGGCTACAACGACTTTAGAGGAATTCGCTGGTTCATTATTATTCGCAGGATCTAGACCGTCGCTGCTTGTTTAACACGAACCTAATCCGGACAAAAGGATGAGGACATCGCTCGTTCTCGTATCCATGCTTCCGCATCGCCTGTATCATATGCATGGTTTACAATGTCAATCATGAGAGCAAATAGCTCATCCTCGGAGGCACTAATCAACCAGCCATTCATGTTCAGGAACGTCTCGGTCGCGGTCCATGCTGTACGCTTATTACCGTCCAGGAATGGGTGGTTATGAATCAATCCGCAGAGGAGTGTTGCGGCCTGAGCTAGAACATCCGCATTCTGATAATGAGCAGCATGTTTAGGTCTGTCCAGTGCAGATTCGAGTAATCCTGGGTTAATCAGCCCGTTTCGCGAGGAGACAATAGAGGAGATCTCGTCTACGACTGTTACTCGTAGCTCAAGAATCTCCTCCACTGTGAGGTATTCTATGATCGCTTATCCCTTGTATCCACACCACGATCATAAGCCTCAAGGCGCTCAAAGAGACCGCGGTTCTCCTGAATGACCTTCCGGCCAATAGCGATGACCCAAGGTCGCACGTTCTTTGCCGCTGGGGCACGCTCGTTGTTATGCGAGTTGCACTCGTGGTTGATAGAGTTCTTGGTATTCTGGAACATGGTCGCTCCTGCTCTTAGCGATGCCACCACCCCACCAGCGTTTCCACTGGTAACAGTCGCTGAGTCAATCGTGACACGAACTCGTGTAACTGTCAAGAACTGGCCATATCTAGCACTAAACAGCAGTATTTAGCACTTCGGGTGATCGCCCAACAGAACGCCGCGCTGGAGGGCTCGATCGACGCACGAGTCCGACGCCTGGTGCATGCGCTCCGTAGCCGCCTGCGACGGGGGTAAGGCGCACGGGCACGGTCAAAACTCCCGACGCGGCATAGCTAAGGTTACGCCGGATCAATGTGACGTAGTGCTGACACCCCCGGCCTCGCCCCTCGTTCGCCCCCAACACCAACGAAACGCGTCCCCGTCTGAATTCCCGTGGCACATCGGTTGCATAAGCCCTAACGAGCGAGCGCTGGGGACATCGTTAGAGCTCGTGTATGGGCGCCCGGACCGCACCGTGACAGCGCGTCGTCCATCATCCGCAGGACACGCGTCTTGGAAAGAGCGGTCGTCGCGCTCGTCGTCTTTAGCGGCCGGATCGGCCAAATGGATCGCCAATCTCCCGTAGGCGAGGTTGTTTTTCACCAGGGTCTGGAAGCGACAGGACTGGCTATGGTTGCCAGCATCCTCCCGCTCTCCGGTCTCGTGCCGGCTCGAAACTCTCCAGTCGTCCCGCTGAATTTCAGCCGGGAAGCGAGCGTTCGAGCGAAGACGCAGCAGATTAACGACTGACACCACTCTCTCAAGCACACGAGCCCGCGTCCAGCGCTGCGCCAGTCCAAAAGCCGCGCCATTCAGATCGGCCAGGCGGGAGATCGGCTGAGCGTCTTCAGCAGGCGCGGCTGGTCAATGACGATTCGTTTCACGACAAGGAGGACGATCATGGTTTATCAGGATCCCTTCGCTCGAAGTGAGCAGCCTGAAGAGATCCCGGTCGAAACGACCGAGTCCACGCGCGGTGAGCGTGACATCCCAATCGAAACGTCGCCGACGCGGCCACCCACCCAGCGCTCCTCCCAGCAGCCGGAAATGACCGAAAAAGCGCAGCAGCAGGCCAGCCAGCTGGCTGACAAGGCGCAGCAACAGGTCGAATCCCGGCTAGCCACCCAGAAGAAGCAAGCAACCCACGGGATGCAGAACCTCGCCGGAGCGCTGGAGCAGACGAGCCAGCAGCTTCGCCAGCAGGGTCAAGAGTCGCTGGCCGAGTACACGACCAAAGCGGCGGATCAGGTGCAGCACCTGGCCCAGTATCTGAACCAGCACGACATTAACGATCTGATCGATCAGACCCAGAATTACGCGCGCCAGCACCCCGTTCCCTTCCTGGCCGGCGCGTTCGCTTTGGGTTTTGCCGCGTCCCGGTTCCTGAAGAGCTCGGCCCAGCCGGCCTCAACACGGCCGCCTCAGCGAGCCTATTAGCAGGGACATCATCGGGCCGCGAGAGCAAGGAGGGATTCGCATGGAGCAGCCAAAAGAAGAGCGGTCAGTCGGCGAGCTCCTCTCCGAGCTGACTCGGGAAGTGAGCACCCTGTTTCGCCAGGAGGTCGCGCTTGCCAAAACAGAGATGAGCCAGAAAGCCTCGAAAGCCGGCAAAGATGTGGGCTACCTGGCGGCCGGTGGGGCCATCGCCTACGCCGGCTTCCTCGTGATCCTGGCAGGCGTGGTCCTCGCCCTGGGCTTGGTGCTTCCCTGGTGGGCGTCCGCACTGATTGTAGGGGTCGTGGTCGCGTTAATCGGCTACCTCCTCTTCCATAAAGGGCAGACCGCGCTCAAGAAGGTCGATCTGACTCCTCAAGAGACCGTGGAGACACTCAAGGAGGATAAACAGTGGCTGAAAGAACAGGCCTGATCAACGACGATGACCGGTCCATGCGCCCACCGCCGATTGGGGGTGGCGAAGAGAGCCCGGAGGAGTTACGGGACGACATTGAGCAGACTCGCTCCGAGATGAGCGAGACGATCGACGCCCTCCAGGAGCGGCTCAGCCCGGAGCAACTCAAGGCGCGGGCGGAAGACCTCAAGGACCAGGCAACCGAGTCCGTCCGGGAGGCGACCATCGGAAAGGTAGAGCACATGGCGAGTGACGTGCAAGAGAAGGCCAAGGATACCGGCGAAACAATCGTCACGGCGATCAAAGAGAATCCGATCCCGGCGGCCCTGGCGGCCATCGGCATTGGCTGGCTCATCAAAGAGAGCCGGAGCGGTACCATGCAGCGCCCCTCGTATGAGTATGGGCAGTATGGACAACCGCAAAGTGGCATGGGCCAAACCTTTGAGCAGATTCAGGACAAGGGCGGCGAGCTCGTTGGCCGGGTTGAGGGAACTGCCGGGCAAATGGCCGGCCAGGTGCAGAGCCAGGTCAGCCAGATGAGCACGCAAGCGCAACAGCAGGCCCAACAGCTTGGCGAGCAGCTCCAGCAGATGTATCAACAAAATCCGCTCGCCATGGGTTTTGCCGCTTTCGCGCTTGGTGCTGCGGTCGGGTACATGGTGCCGGAGACGCCCCAGGAAAATCAGCTCATGGGTGAAGCCCGCGATACGCTGGTGAGCCAGGCCCAGTCGGTGGCCCAGGACACCATGCAGAAAGTGCAAAACGTCGCGCAAGAGGCGAAAGGGGCGGCCCAACAGGAGGCCCAGGAGCAAGGTCTCAGCGGGTAGGGTCTGGCGATCCCGCCGCTCGAGCCGACCTCCCGTGACGTTGCACAGGCGAACAAGGAAGGAAGAGCATCACGATGGGTGAGTATCAACAAATCCCACCGGAACAGCAGCCATGGCTGGAGCAGCCGGGACAGGGTCCGCCCGACCTTGAAGCCGAAGGACTCGGCAATGTCGTGGAGCGCGAGCCGATGCCTTCGATCTCCAAGGAGCGCTATGTCGCCTGGCTGAATGACGCCTACAGTATGGAGCAGTCGATCAGCAAGGTCCTGGAGAACCACGTCAAAGACGCCAAGGACTATCCGCTGCTCCAGACCCAGCTCCAGAAGCATCTTGAAAAGACCCGCGACCATGCCGAGATCATCAAGGGCTGCATTGAGCGTCTCGGTGAGAGTCCTTCCACCATCAAAAGCGGGATGGCCAGTATCACCGGCATGATGCAGGGGATGTCGACCGGTATGGCCAAGGATGAGTTGGTCAAGAATGCCATCTCCGACTATGCCACCGAGCACTTCGAGATCGCTTCCTACACGGCGCTGATCGCGGCCGCACGGGATTACGGTGACGCGGATACCGTGCTGGCCTGCGAATCGATCCGCCGTGACGAGCAAGAGATGGCCCAGTGGCTGGAGCAGCGCTTGCCGATCATCGTGCAGGAGACGCTGCGGAGCGAGTCCGAATCGGGCAAGAAGGGCGAGCAAAGCGACGACAAGAGCTTGTTGGAGAACCCGGTGGTGGAGGCCGGCCTAGCAGCCGGCGCGGTCGGGCTGGCCGCGATGGCCGCCAAACGTGTTATGGAAGGGCGATCCTCCGAGGAGGAAAGCACCACCGAGAAAATGGGCTCCCAGGTTCGCCCGGGGATGACCGTGAACGGCTCGGACGGGGTGAGCATTGGCCATGTGATCCAGGTCCACCCGGACGGCGGGAACTTCTTACTCGAACGACCGGGCGGAGACGAATTCTCGATCTGGGTGCCGCTAACGAGCATTAGCAACCTGAGCGGCGACCAGATCGTACTTGGGGTCCCGTCGAACGAGATCGAACAACAGGGTTGGGAGGAAGCCGAGCCCCCGGGAGCCGGCCCGTAGCGTGAACGACCTGCAAACATGCTGATAGCCGCGATGCACGTATGAACTTGCAAACCCACCCGCTCAGGACTCTCTGGGCGGGTGGGTTCCTTGATTCTCACCAGGCACCGGCGGATCACGGAGCGTCCGGTTAAGGCATCTTCGCCAATGCTTTCCGCTGAACCTGCGATGACAATATCGGCACATTGGAGACCAACGCGCTCGCATTGACCCGTTCCGTTTGGCGCGCCTATACTGCTACTACGGTATACCGCCGCCTGGGATGGAGAAATCGCATGCGTATCGCCTATTTGGGACCAGAGGGAACCTTCAGTGAGGAGGCGGCGCTGCTGCAGGCGGCACGTGATGGCGGAGCCACGCTCGTCCCCTTCTCGACCTTCCCCGCCCTGGTCTCGGCGGTCGAGACCGGCCTGGCGGACCGCGCGATTCTCCCGATCGAAAACTCGCTCGAAGGCGCGATCAGTACGACCGTCGATCTCCTGATCGACGAGACCAAGCTGAAGATCCACGACGAGCTCGTGCTCGCGATCCGGCACAACCTGATTGTGGTTCCCGGCACCCAGCTCTCGGATATTCGTTATGTCGTGTCAAAACCCGAAGTCTTCGGCCAGTGCCGCCGCTTCCTCGACCGATGCCTGCCGGCGGTCCAGCAAATCGCCGCGTTGAGCAGCGCCGCCGCGGTGGCTGATGTCATGGCATCGGGCGACCGCTCCCGCGCCGCGATTGGGACGGTACGGGCCGCCGAGCTGAACGCAGCCGAGATCCTGGCACGGGATATCCAGGACAACGACAGTAACGTAACCCGGTTCGTGGTGCTGGGCTGGGAAGACTCCGCGCCGACCGGGCACGACAAGACATCCCTCTGTTTCACCGTGCGCCGCAACGTCCCCGGCGCCCTGTGCGATGTTCTGAACGACCTTTCCGCCGCCAACATTCAGATGACCAAGGTCGAAAGCCGCCCGATGAAGTCAGTGCTCGGCGACTACTACTTCCTGGTGGACATCGAAGGACACCGCCGCGATCCCCTCATCGCCGAGACATTGGAGTGCATCGCTGAAAAGACCTCCCTTTTGAAGATCTTCGGGTCCTATCCCCGGCACGACCTTTCGCGCGCCGGCGTCAGAATCCCGCGTGAATAGTGACCCGGGGCAACTCCGCGGACGTGGATGAGGTTCAGCGATGCGGGTAATCAGCGGAACGGCACGGGGGCATCGTCTCAAGGCTCCGCGCGGCATGACCACCCGCCCGATGGCCGATAAGATCCGGGAAGCGGTCTTCTCCGTACTCGCGTCGGAGGGTATTCAGCCGGTCCGGGTGCTGGATCTCTATGCTGGGAGCGGCAGCGTGGGGATCGAGGCCCTCTCACGGGGCGCGGAGTGGGCGGATTTCGTCGAGCACAACGCGGCCGCCTGCGCCGTAATCCGCGACAACCTGGCCAGCACCCGGTTCACCGGGCGAGCCGCCGTCCACCAGGCGACGGTTGAAAGCTTCATCAGCCGCATCCGCGAACCGTACGACTTCATCATCATGGACCCACCCTACGCCTCTCCGACCATCCGGGACGTGATCGAGGCGCTGGCACGGTCTCCGGCGGTCGAACATGGCACAATCCTGGTAATCGGCCATTCGCCGCGCGTGGCGCTGCCGGACCGGATCGGACCGCTGGAACTCTTGCGCCAGCGCTGCCACGGCGATAGCTGTTTCGCGATCTATGAGGCCATCATTCCGGAAGCGAAGGCGGAACTGGGACCTACGGAGGGGTGAGGTGCTCCACATTGCCTTGTATCCCGGCTCGTTCGATCCGGTCACGAACGGCCATGTCGATATCGCCCGGCGCGCGGCGCGGCTCTTCGACTCCCTGATCATCGGCATTTATGAGGGGAGCGAACGCGTGCAGAAGCAACCGCTCTTCTCGGTGGAAGAGCGCCGGGATCTCACAGTCATCGCCCTGGAGGGCATTCCGAACGTCCGCGTTGACATCTTCCAGGGGCTAACCGTAGACTATGCGCGAGCGGTGGGAGCACAGACAATCGTGCGTGGGTTGCGCGCCGTCTCCGATTTCGAGTATGAGTTCAAGCTGGCACACATGAACCGGCACCTCGCACCCGATGTCGATGTCGTCTGTCTCATGACCAGTGCCCAGCATTCCTTTGTCAGTTCCAGCCTAATCAAAGAGGTCGCGGCCCTGGGTGGAGATGTCAGCGGATTGGTCCCAGACCACGTCGCCGGGGCACTCACACGCAAGTTCAGCGCGATGATCACGGAGTAGGAGCGAACGACAGGTGGACGATGGTCGTGGCAACAGCCGCAGTACACAGGGCACGGATATCGCCGCTCTGATCGATCACCTGGAGGAATTGGTCGCCACCGCGAAGCGGGTGCCGCTGAGCAACCGGGTAATGGTCGAGGAGGAAGAGCTCCTGGCCATTGTCGATCAACTCCGGCTTTCGGTGCCCCAGGAGATGAAACAAGCACGCCGCGTGGTTCAGGAACGGCAGAAGATTCTGACCGAGGCGCAGGTCGAGGCGGATAAGATCCTGGGGGTCGCCAAGGAGCGTGCCGAATACCTCATGAACGACCACGGGCTGGTCAATGAGGCGAAAGTGCGAAGCGAGGAGATTCTCCGCCAGGCCCAGGACAAGGCGAAGCGATCGATGGGCGAAATCGATGTCTATGCCCTGCACATGCTGACGCAGTTGGAACACGTGCTTCAGGAAAACCTGCAACAGATCCAGCAGGCGAAGGAAGTGCTGTCGCGGTAAGCCCGCCGCGACGATGGTGGCCTCAATTTCGCAGAACACAATCCGAGCGACTCCAAGGACGGCCCGGAAGGCCCGTCTTGACCGGCCATCCGTCCAAACCTATACTTGCGGAGTTTGCGCTCCGTTCATCGCGCGGCGTAAACCTTTGAGAGGGGGGCGTGGTGACTAACCATCTTCGTCTCATCAACGATACCGTGGTTAACGTCGCCCAATTCCTCATGGAGCCGGTCGGCGCGGCACGCGTGATCGATATCCATCTCGATCAGCTCCCGCTCGACCATGATCTCACGGCACGGGATATTGAGGTCCATGTGCGCCTAACCCGGATCGAAACCGGGATTCTGGCCGTCGGTCGTGCCAGTGGGATCGCCGAACTGGAATGTGTCCGCTGCCTGACGCGGTTCGACACACCGTTCCAGAGCGAGTTCGACGCCGAGTACCGGCCCAGCGTCGAGGTCCGGACCGGGGAGCCCTTGCCGCTCCCGAAGGATTCCGAGATCTTCGTCATCGATAATAATCATCTGCTGGATCTCTCCGAGCTCCTGCGCCAGGTGATTATCGTTGCGTTGCCGATCCGGCCGGTCTGCGGACCGGAATGCCCTGGATTCCAGCGGGAGTTTGGCCCTGAAGAGGAGACCACCGGGGAATGGGCGGTGCTGCTGCGACATCTACTCGAAGAGGGGCCGGAATAGGACCGGCCCAATTGAAATTGGTATAAACAACAACGCCGCCAGAAAATCTGCGTGGCCGACGAATGTAAGGGGGAAATCCCATGGGAGCGCTGCCAAAGCAACGCGTCAGCCGTGGCCGGCAGGGAAACCGCCGCCGGCACCACTATCTCAAACTCCCGCAGCTCATGGACTGCCCGAACTGCTTGGAGAAGAAAATGACGCACCGCGTCTGCCCGAACTGTGGCTTTTACAAGGGCCGCGAGGTGCTGCAAGTCGCCAAGGCGCCACGGCAACAAGAGGCGGACTAGTATCCGAGGCACCGAGCGCGTGACTGACCAACGCGCTCAACGCCTCTCTGGCGCCGTCTCGTGGCAACCGGCCGGTGGGCCCGGCCGCGGTGCCGCGAAATCAAGGAGGTAGTCCGGGACAATGCAATACGCGGCGATCACCGGCTGGGGGAGCTATCTTCCGGAACGGGTGCTGACCAATAGGGATCTCGAACAAATGGTCGAGACCTCGGACGACTGGATCGTTAGTAGGACGGGCATCCGTGAACGCCGGCTCGCCACCAGTACCGATACGACGGTCAGCATGGCGGCCGTCGCGTCGCGCCAGGCGCTGGCAACCGCCGGGATCAGCGCCGCTGATGTCGATTTGATCGTGGTCGCCACCGTCACCCCGGACATGTTTATGCCGTCCGCCGCGTCCCTGCTCCAGGCCGAGATCGGCGCTCATCGCGCGGCCGCCTTCGATGTTGCCGCCGCCTGCTCCGGTTTCGTCTACGCCCTCAGTGTCGCCACCCAGTTCGTCCGCGCCGGAACCTATCAAACCGTACTGGTCGTCGGCGCCGACGCGCTCACCCGGTTCATTGACTTTACCGATCGCGGCACCTGCATTCTGTTCGGTGATGGCGCCGGCGCGGTCGTGCTCCAGGCCAGCAGCGAGCCGGAGGGGGTGCTCTCCAATGTCCTCGGCTCGGATGGCCGAGGGGCGATGCACCTCTACATCGACGGCTGGGGAACCAGCCTCATGCCCAATGGTTCCGTTGGTTCGGCAGAGTCGCTCAACCGGCCGTACATGAAGATGAATGGCGGGGAGGTCTTCCGCTTCTCGGTTCGGGTGATGGGCGAAGTCGCGGCGGAAGCCGTGGAGCAGGCCGGTCTCTCGTTTGCCGATATCGATCTTCTGATCCCACACCAAGCAAATCTCCGGATTATCGATTCCGCCGCCAAGCGGCTGGACCTGCCGCGGGAGAAGGTGTGGGTCAACCTGGACCGCTACGGCAATACGTCAGCGGCATCGGTTCCGATCTGCCTCGCCGAGGCGGCGGAGGCCGGCGCGCTGACCGAGGGGATGCATGTGGTCCTGGTCGCGTTCGGCGCCGGGCTGAGCTGGGGGGCAAGTGTCGCTCGCTGGGGACGGCGTGGGGTGCCGCGGCGTGACGGTTAATGCCATTGATACCCCGGCCCCGATCCCGGCAACAGCGCCCTCCCGCCAGGTTGTCAAACGACTACCGGCGATCCACCGCTCCAGGCATAATGGCCTGAGCGCGGCAAGCATTCATCGAGCCTTTTTACGCTCAACGACCGGGTCATGATTGGAAGCGCGCGTACCGGGGATTTTTGGTTACGGCGCTGGTGCTGTCTATGCCACGTTCTCGTTTCGCGGTCTCCCCGGGTCTCCATGGGGCACAATCAAGCCGGCAACTCGGGCCGGTGGGATACATCGAAATCGAATTGGATAAACGTGATCCAACGCGAGGGAGGAACTCATGGCGGGTGATCAGGGGGAGCGGCGAGCGGCGCTGGTAACCGGGGCGGTTCGCGGCATTGGCCGGGCGACCGCGGTGCGGCTGGCAGCGGATGGCTATCAGGTGGTCGTGAACTACCGCGGTGATGAGTCGCTGGCCGCCGAGGTCGTCGACGAGATTCGCGGTGCGGGCGGAACGGCGGTGGCGCTTCAGGCCGATGTCACCAATGCCGATGAGGTGGGACGGCTGGTCGAAGCGACCATCAATCAATTTGGGCGGCTCGACGTCCTGGTGAACAACGCGGGCATTACCCGTGATACGCTCCTCATGCGGATGAAGGAAGAGGATTGGGACGCGGTGGTGCAAACCAACCTCAAAAGCGCGTTCCTCTGCTCGAAGGCAGCCATCCGGCCGATGATGCGCCAGCGGTACGGCCGAATCGTCAATCTCACCTCGGTCGTGGGGCAGGTCGGCAATGCCGGTCAGGTGAACTACGCGGCGGCCAAGGCGGGCATCATCGGCGTGACCAAGTCGATCGCCAAGGAGGTCGGCTCACGCGGGATCACGGTCAACGCCGTTGCGCCGGGGTTCATCGAGACCCGCCTGACCGATGCGATTCCGGCCAACCTGAGGGACATGGCGCTCCAGCAGATTCCGCTCGGACGGTTCGGATCGCCGGCCGAGGTCGCCGCGGCGATCGCGTTCCTCGCGTCACCGGACGCGGGCTACATCACCGGAGCGGTGCTGACCGTTGACGGCGGTTTATTCATGGCATCGTAGGGAATTGGGTGTGTTTCGAAAAATCCTGATCGCAAACCGTGGGGAGATCGCGCTCCGAGTCCTGCGCGCTTGCCGGGAACTCGGCATTCGTTCGGTCATCGCGTATTCCGAAGCCGACCGGGATTCGCTGCCGGTGCGACTCTCCGACGAAGCCGTCTGCATCGGCCCGGCGCCGGCGGCCCGCAGCTATAACAACATCCCGGCGATCATCAGCGCCGCGCTGGTCACCGGTTGCGACGCGATCCACCCCGGCTACGGCTTCCTCTCCGAGAACCCGTCGTTGGCGGAGATCTGCCGGGAATGCAGCATCACCTTCATTGGGCCGCGACCCGACGTGATGGCCCAAATGGGCGACAAGGCCGTGGCGCGAAGCGTCATGCGCAAGGCCGGAATCCCGGTCATGCCCGGCGCCGAGGGAGCGGTACACGATCCGCAAGCCGCGCGCGAGGTCGCCAAATCGACCGGCTTCCCAGTGCTGATCAAGGCCGTCGCCGGTGGCGGTGGCCGGGGCATGCGGATCGCCTGGGACGATCGCGATCTCGCCCGCTCATTCTCGATCGCGCAAACCGAAGCGCAGGCAGCGTTTGGCAACGGCTCGGTCTATATCGAACGCTATTTGGAGCACCCGCGCCACGTTGAGGTGCAGGTTCTGGCCGATGAGCACAACCACGTGGTCACGCTTGGCGAGCGGGACTGCTCGCTCCAGCGACGCTACCAAAAGCTGGTGGAGGAATCCCCAGCCCCGAATCTCTCGAACAAGCTCCGCGATAATCTGGCCAAAGCGGCGCTGAAGGGCGCGAAGGCGATCAACTATACCGGAGCGGGAACCTTCGAATTCCTGGTCGACCGTGATGACCGGTTCTACTTCACCGAGGCGAACACCCGCATCCAAGTCGAACATCCGGTGACCGAGATGGTGACCGGGCTGGACCTGGTGAAGTGGCAGATCCGAATCGCCGCTGGGGAGCCGCTCGATTTTGGGCAGCGGGATGTCCGCTACACCGGCCACGCCATCGAGATCCGGATCAACGCCGAAAACCCGGCAACGAACTTCTCGCCCTGCTGCGGACAGGTCACGGGGCTAGTATTCCCCGGCGGCCCGGGCGTACGAGTCGATTCTCACCTCTATCCGGGCTACCACATCCCCCCGCACTACGATTCGCTCCTCGGAAAACTCATCGCCTGGGGCGCAAACCGGGATGAGGCGATTGCGCGGCTTCGCCGGGCGCTGAGCGAGACGGTGGTGTCGGGGATCGATACCACGGTCGGGTTCTACCGGAAACTCGTCATGGACGAAGAATATTGCGCCGGGCGACTCTCCACCGGGTTCATCGCCACGTTCATGGAACGGAGCGATGCCGTCTGGGACGAGCCGGAGCTCTAGACCGCCGAGTCCAGGGCATACATCATGCCGATGTTAGCCTCACGGGGGCTGTCGGGGAATCGCGCTTACGCCCTGCTCGACCGCTCCGACGGCAAGGTCGCGAGCGCGAAGATTTCCCGGAGATGGCTCCGCCTAGATGCTCCCGTTCCGTTCGCCGCGTAACTGCCGCATTGGCGCGCTTCGGGAATTGCTGAGGCTCAATCACCTTGGAGGAGGAATGATGCCAGAGCAAGAACAACCGGCGCTCTACGATCGGCTGGGTGGGGTCTACAGCATCGCAACCGTCGTCGATGACTTCATTGATCGCATCATGGTTGATCCACGGTTGAATGCCAATCCGCATGTAAATGAAGCGCACCATCGCGTGCCGCCGGCTGGTTTCAAGTACCTGGTGACGGAACTGGTTTGCGAGGCCACGGGAGGCCCTCAACACTACAGCGGTCGTTCGATGGATGATGCCCATCGGATTCTGATGATCTCTCCGGTAGAGTGGCAGGCCTTTCTTGAGGACTTTCAGCAGACACTGGATACGTTTGAGGTACCCCATCCCGAGCAGGAGGAGTTGATCGCTCTCGTGGAGAGTACCAGGGAAGCGATTGTCGCCTGATGCTTCTCGTACTCTGTTACGGCTGCACTAGGAAACGCGCGGCAAGAAAGGACCGGTTGTATCAGCGGTCCTGCTATGAACTCACCTAGGACCACAACGGCGTGTGCCGTGATGAGGGTTTCGGCCGCACGTCTAAGGCATGTATGAGTCCGGCTGGGTGTGTGCACCGAAACAGGTGACGAACAGGGTACAATGTGGCGGTGCGAATACGGGCACCCGGTCGCGGATGAGACAAGGATTCCACCAGGGTATCGCCCGGCCGGATACAATCCGCCTTCAGGGCGGATCTTAGAAGAGGATATGATGGTTGTAGCGAGCACCAGACACCAAGCGAGGACGCTGGCCCTCCAGATCCTCTATGAGGTGGACGTGGCCCAGCACCCGGCTGCTGAAGTACTCAGCCGCTACATGGAGGATCTCTCGCTCCCACAGCCGGTCCGCCGCTACGTCGAGCGGCTGATCACCGGCGTCGAGGCGGACCAGGAAAAGATCGATGCACAGATCGCGGCTGCCGCGCCGGCATTTCCGGTGAGCCAGCTCCCGGTCGTCGATCGGAACATCCTGCGCATCGCGATCTATGAATTGATGAATGAACGTGATGTGCCGTTGAAAGCGGCGATCAATGAAGCAGTCGAACTGGCGAAGCGGTTCGGCGGAGAGAAATCCAGGGCGTTCGTCAACGGTGTTCTGGGTACAATAGCTGGCAATATGGCCTCGCCACGGTAAGGGACCGCTGGCGAGACCGGGTGCTCCGGGCACAGCCGGTCAGAGTTGTTGCCGAAACCGGCGCTCGTGCATAATACTGGAGCGTTAGCGGGGTTTTGGGAATGTATACGGGGAGGTGGTTGGCGTGTCGTCCTCGCTCTTCGAGCGCGTTCAGGGTGTCGTAGCGGAGCAACTCGGGGTGGAGCCGGAGAAGGTCACACCTGAAGCCGAGTTTGTGCAGGATCTCAACGCGGATTCTCTCGACCTGGTCGAGCTGATCATGCAGCTCGAGGAAGAGTTCGGTGTCGAGATCTCGGACGAAGAGGCCGAGAACATCAGGACGGTTGGTGATGCCCTCGAGTACATTCAGGAGCACACCGCCGCCTAGCGTGGGATTCGCGGGGCAGCGGCTCGGGCTCCCGCCGATCGTCCAAAGCGCGTCTTCCGATAGCCGATCACGCTAGCTGCCATGCATAGGCGTTATAGCTGTCGAAACGGTTCACCTGGGTCTTCCTTCAAGGCCCAGGTTTTCTGGGTTTTGCGGGCGCACGCGTAACGTCCGCTCCTCACGGTACGTCACCAACCCAGGCTGACCGCCCTTGACCTTGCGGACATAGCGACGCCGGGTGGTGTCGACGTCCACCGTCGTCGAACCCTGGCCGGAGCTATAGTACGCCGCCAGCGCGGCCGCTTTCTCGATCGCCTCGTCTCGCTCCGGCCCGTTTAGCTGGACGATGACATGCGCGCCGGGCAGCCCACGCGCGTGAAACCAGAGATCATCCGGCCCGGCAATGTCAAACGTGATGAGCTCGTTCTGCCGGCCGTTGTGACCCACGTAGATCATGTCGCCGCCGGCCGTCCGATAGGGACGCGGCCGTTTGGGTGCCGGTTCGCGGCGAGCCTTCGGTGAGGTCACCCCGCGCCGCTCCCAGTCATAGGTCTCCCACTCCCGGCGTAGCTGCTCGATGTCGTCAAACTGCTCGGCCAGGTTCGCCAGCGTCTCCAGTTGCTCCAGGTACGCCAGCTCGGCCCACGTCCGCTCGACCAACTCCGGCAGATTCGCGGTCGCCGACCGCGCCTTCCGGTAGCGCTCGAAATAGGACTGGGCGTTCTCACTCGGCGAGCGCGCCGGATCAAGCGGGATGTGCAGCCCGTCGGTTTCCAGCTCGCGTTGTCCCGGCTGGATCTGGTAGATACTCGCGTAGATCAGCTCGCCCATCGTCCGCCACTGCTCCGCCAGCGCCGCGCGCTCCTGCTCCTCCTCCAGCGAGCGGAGCCGGGCCGCGATGCGCTCGCGGGCATTCCCAATCCGCAATGCCAGCTTCGCCCGGCGCTGCGCGTGCCGCACCGGCTGAGCGACGGGGCTCGCCGCGAGATAACGTTCGATCGCTTCGGAAATCGACCCGTACCGGATCTCCTCGGCATCACGGCGGTGCTCCAGCCGGATCGCCGAGAACGCGACTGGAACACCGTCCACCAGGTAGCCGGACGGTTCCCAGTGGCCGGTTTCAAGCGGTGCCAGAACCGCCTCCAGCCCACCGGCAAGCGCTTCAACGGCCTGCGGAGAGACCGCACCCACCGCCAATTCCATCGTGTCGAAGGCGCGGTAGACGGCCTCGCGGGCCATCTGCGGGCTAAATCCCGCGAGCGACCGGACGAGGAGCCCGGCAAGATCGCTATCCGGCGGTGACGCGGCCATCAACGCGGCTAAGGCGGGGGCCGAGAGCGACCGGGGATCATGCTTCGCCTGCGGCGGCGGGGGCTCGTAGATCCGTCCCGGCAGCACCGGGCGGACGCGGCTCATCTGGGGTGTCACTCGCTTGGCGACATCCAGGATCTTGCCGGCATCATCGGTGAAGATCACGTTGCTGTGGCGGCCCATCAGCTCGATGATCAGGTGCGTATGGACAAGCTCCCCTTCCGGCCCGAAATCGTCCTCCCCGTCGTCCGGGATCTCGTCACCGTCCTCCCCGTGCTTGCCGGGGTAGAAGGGCTTGGCTATACTCACCCGGATAATACGTTCGAGCCGCGGCTGCTCCACCCCGGTGATCCAACCGCCGCGCGCGTATTTTCGCAGGAGTAGCAACAGTGGCGTTACCCGATCGGGATCGGCCGTCACCCGTGCCGGGGAGAGATACAAATGGGGATTCCGGCTCTCGGCACTCGCGATCAGCACGCGCCGCTGATGCTCGGCGTAGATCTCGAGACCGATCGCCGCGTCGCCTATTTGGATCACCTTCTGAATCCGGCCATCGATGATCCGGCCCGCGAGTTCGTCGGCGAGCGCAGCCATCGTCAAGGTGTCAAACACGATCGTGAACCTCCAACGGGATCATTCCGCATCGCCGCAAGACCTGCCAGGCGCGAGACGGCGGCCGGTTGATGGGTGCCACTCATCGGAGCGCGGGCCTGGTTCGCCTGATGACCCAGCCCGGTACCCGGAAACCGGTCAGGGTTGGAAAGGATAACGGCGGTGTCCGATGAGGGGAGACTCAACGCGAAGGCGGACGAGCTCATTGAGGAGCTCCGATCCATCGCCCGTCCCCGGTTGATCGTCATTTCCGGGCCATCCGGCGTGGGGAAAGATACGATCATCGAGCAGATGCGCCTGGCCCACCCCGAATATGCTTTCATCGTCACCGCAACGACGCGCCCGCGACGGCCGGGAGAGATCGACGGCGTCCACTATTATTTCATGAGCCCGGAGGAGTTCCGCGATCTCCAGGCGCGCAATGAGTTCCTCGAATCCGCCGAAGTCTACGGCAACTTCTACGGCGTTCCACGCGGTCGAATCCGGAAGGCGCTGGCCAACGGCAAGAATGTCGTGGTCAAAGTGGACGTGCAGGGTGCCGCGTCGATCCGGAAGATCGTTCCGACCGGGGGGGTTTTTATCTTCCTGGTTCCGCCCTCAATGGCCGAATTGATCCACCGGCTGCGCAGCCGGAAGACGGATGAGCCCGAGGTGCTGATGGAACGGATCGCCACGGCATCCCGCGAACTGGAACGGGCACGAGAGTTCGACTACGTGGTCTTCAACGAGAACGGCAGCGTCGATAAAGCGCTGGCAGCCATCGACGCGATCATCGCCGCGGAGAACGCGCGCATCAATCAGGCCAGGCTCGAACTCTGAACCGAATCAGCGGGACCATCAAACAGGCGTTGCATTCCCCCGGTTAGGACCTGGCGCGAGCCCCGGCGACCAGCGAGGACGCGCGGGACTCCTTTTCCTCTTCTTCGGTGATATACCGCATCGTCGACCGGTCTTCGATCCGGTCCACAAAGAGAACACCGTCCAGGTGGTCGATCTCGTGCTGGAGAACCCGCGCCAGGTAGCCACGGGCCTTGATGCGCACCTCTTTGTCATCCAGATCGCGCGCCTTGACGGTCACGTTCATCCAGCGAGGGACGTCACCAACCCAGTTGGGTATGCTCAGGCAGCCTTCCGGCCCAACCTGCCGGCCGCTGGCCCGGACGATCTCCGGATTGACGAGGGCCAGATCGACAGCCGGGTCATCCTCGTGGTCCATCCCCGCGGGAACGCCAACGACGATAATCCGCCGGAGGATGCCCACCTGAGGCGCCGCGAGCCCTACACCTTTCGCGGCATCCATCGTCTCGCGCATCGACGCGGCCAGACGACGGAGCTCGTCATCGACCTTCCGAACCTTGATCGATTTCTCCCGGAGCCGGGAGTCCTCTTCGGTTATGATCTTCATCACTGGCATCTTCGTATCCTTGGCTAGCATGTTCGCTATCAGCGTGTCACCGTCCATTATACCCCATACCCGCGACCTGTCCGGACGCCGGCTTGGCGGATCTTGCCGAACGTTAATTGAGCGCCTCCGCTTGGACAGGCAACCTATTCGGTTTACCGAGCAGTACGTCTCGTCATCCTGAGTGAAACGAAGGATCTCCTATTTTAGAGATTCTTCGCGGGCGCCCAGAATGACGGGAAAAGTGCGGATGATGAGATATGTAGCCAGCGGCTACACGGCGCGACGGCGATCAGAGCAGGCTCACCGGATCGACATCGACCAGCCAGCCGGGTTCCAGTTCGACGGAGGCCGCCAGCCGGCGCGCATCGCTCCCCCGGATGATGATCTGCCATTGGTACCGTCCACGGATACGCGCGGTGAATGCCGGGCTCGGCCCCAGCAGGTCAACGTCGATCAGCCCAAGCTTGTACGCCGCGCGGCCGAGCTGGTCGGCAACCACTTCGGCGGCGGACTGGCAGGTCACCTCATCGGGATGCCGGTAGACCAGCCGGACCAGACGGCGGAAGGGCGGATAGCCATGCCGGCGCCGGAAGGCGATCTCTTCCTGGTAGAAGGCGGCGTAATCGTGACGGCTGGCAGCCTGAATCGCATAGTGGTCGGGACTGAAGGACTGGATGATAACCCGGCCACCCGGCGCCCGGCGACCGGCACGTCCCGCTACCTGGGTCAATAACTGGAAGGTCCGCTCTCCAGCCCGGAAGTCTGGCAGGTGGAGGAGCGTATCCGCGTTGATCACGCCGATCAACGAGACCAGCGGGAAATCCAGCCCCTTGGCCACCATCTGCGTCCCGACGATCACATCGACCTCGTGCTTGAGCACCCGGCGCATCAGGTCGCGGTGACCGACCCCGCGCCGGAGCGCGTCCTGGTCCCAGCGGAGGACCCGCGCCTCCGGCAGGATACGCCGCACCTCACGAACAACCCGTTGGGTACCGCTTCCGTAGTAGCCAACCGCGTCGCTGGCGCAGACCGGGCAGACGGAGGGCGGGGGCTGCCGGTGGTTGCAGCGGTGGCAGACGAGCTGGCCCCGGTCCGCGTGGTAGACGAGGGGAATATCGCAGAACGGGCAGGTCTCGACATGCCCACAGGCACGACACTGGACGAACGTCGATGAGCCGCGCCGGTTGAGGAAGAGGATGGCCTGCTCACCAGCCGAAACCGCGTGCTCCAGCCGCTCCTGGAGATCGGTGCTGAAGATCGAGGTGTTTCCTCGCTGAAGCTCCAGGCGCATATCCCTGATCTCGACCCTGGGCAGGGAGAGCGGCCGGTGCCGCGCGCCCGAAGCGCCATCGCCGACGATCCGTGGCCCCGCCCGTTCCCGGAGCTCGAGCAGCGCGGCTTCCCCATGCTCAGCCGATCGGTAGGTGGCGACGTCCGGCGTCGCGCTGCCAAGGATCAGCGTCGCGCCGTACTGGTGGGCAAGCTGCCGGGCCACCTCGCGGGCATGATAGCGCGGCACGACATCCTGCTTGTACGACGGCTCGTGTTCCTCATCGATCACGATCAGACCAACGCGTTCGAGCGGCGCGAAGAGCGCGGATCGCGGCCCGACGACGACCGGAATCCGCCCAGCGGCGATGGCGGACCAGGTCTGATACCGCTCGGAATCGGAGAGCGCGCTATGCAAGATGGCGACCTGATCCGGAAATCGCTCGGTAAACCGGCCCACCACCTGTGCGGCCAGCGCGATCTCCGGAACCAGGATAATGACCTGCCGCCCACGACTGAGGCACCAGGCGGCGGCACGGAGGTAGATCTCAGTCTTACCACTGCCGGTCACCCCGTGCAGCAGGATCTCGCGGCTCTCCCGATCGCGAAGCGCGTCGAGAACCCGGCTCCAGGCAGCGGCTTGCTCCGGGGTCAATTGTGGGCTGCCACCGCCCCGTGCCGGTACGCTCGACACGCGCGGGCCAATCGGGTACTCAAGGATCTCGATGACCCCGCGATCCCGGAGCGCCATCAGCGCCGCGGGCGTGACGCCCGGATAGCGCGTAAGCTGCTTCCAGGCGACCGGCGCGCCACTCGACAAGCGCAGGCGACGCTTCACGGTCTCCAGCGCCCGGCGCTGGGCAGGAGCCCGCTGGAGATCCGGCTCATCGGCGCCGGTGAGGCGGAGGTAGCGTGCGGTCGCGCTCGTCACCGGCTGGGTCCGCACCCGCGCCACACGTTCGATTACGCCCGCCCGTTCGAGCTGCGTGATGACCGTCGTCAAGGAGCGGTCGAGCGCGCGACGGGCCGCGTCGAGGCTCAGCTCACCACGTTCGGCCAACAGATCAACCAATGCGCGCTGAACCGGGGGAAGGTCGAGCGCCTGGGGGTCGACGCCGTCGCGGAGCCGCAGGTGCTCGACACTCCGCTGGTTTACGCCCGGCGGCAGGAACGGACCCGCGGCGTCGAACAACGGGCAGATCGTCTGCTTGCTCAGCCAAGTTGCCAGCGCCCATTGATCGGGACTCAAGCGGAACTCGGGCTCAACCGGGGCATAGACCGGCCGCACCGGGAACTCCGGCCTCCGATGGTGGATGTGTACGGCGATCGCCAGAACGAGCTTCCTCCGCAGCGGCACCCAGACCAGTTGCCGCTCGGCGGTCCGGCCTGTTAGCTGGGCTGGGATCGCGTAGGTCAGCAGGCGGTTCCGAGCACCCGCTCCACCCTCAACTACGGCATCGACGTAGAGGGTGCCGGGTTCCACGCCGTCCGGCCCATCCCCGAGGTCATTCATCGCCTGCCGCGTCCGCCCAGTCGCCCAGCGCGGCCTGGAGTTGCCGGGTTCGTGGGCCGGGAAGTCCATCGCCGACCGGCCGCTCGTCCACCCGCGTTAACGGCGCGACACCCAGGAGCGCGCTGGTGAGGAAGGCTTCCGAGGCCGCCGATAGCTCCGCCGGGTGGATGCCGCGCTCGACGACTCCGATGCCCGCGCCCGGTGCCAGCCGTTGGAGGATCAGTTCACGAGTCGTCCCCGGCAAGGCGCCGGCATTGATGGGCGGCGTCACCAGGTCATCTCCGACGACCAAGAACAGATTCGCCGCGCTGGCACAGACCAACTCCCCGGCGGTGTTGCGCATCAACGCATCGTCGACACCCAACGCCGCCGCTTCCCTGCGGACGAGCACCTGGTCCAAATAGCTCAGCGTCTTATGCCTGGTCAACGGCGAGCGTTCGTTGCGCGGGATCTGGCTGGTCACCGCCGTAATACCCCGGCTGTACAGCTCGGCCGGGTATCCGGTGAAAGGCTGGACATCGATCACCAGGGATGGGGTGGCTTCAGGATCGGGCAACAGGCCGCGCGTCGCCGGCACGCCACGGCCCAGGGTCAACCGGAGCGCGGCATTGGTCGACGCATTCGCGGCCAGGGTCGCGGCGATCGCGTCACGAAGCTCATGATCCCTCCAGGAAAGCGTGATCCCGAGAAAAGCCGCGCTCCGGCGCAGCCGGGCGAAGTGGCGGTCGAGCCCGAGGGGATGTCCACGGTGCACGCGCACCGTCTCGAACAGGCCATCTCCCAGCGTAAATCCACGGTCGCGGGCATCGATATGCGCCTGCCCGGCCGGGATCAGCGCGCCATTCACCCAGAGCAGCCGTTCCTGACTCACCATTCCTCCAGTGTGGCGTTGAGCGCGACCAGCCCAGATTGCGCCTTGGCCAGGCTCTCAGCATATTCCCGCTCGGGGTCCGAATCGGCGACGACCGCGCCACCAACCTGGAGTTGGACCCGACCCTCGCTGAGCACCAGCGTCCGGATGACGATACTGGTGTCCATCGCGCCGGAAAAGCTCAGGTAGCCGATCGCCCCACAGTAGACCCCACGCCGGACCGGCTCCAGTTCTTCGATGATCTCCATCGACCGGATCTTCGGACAGCCGGTCACCGAACCGCCGGGGAAGCAGGCGCGCAGCAAGTCAACCGCATCAAGCTCCGGTCGCAATTGCCCGGTGACCGTGCTCACCAAATGCCAGACGTTGCTGTACCCCTCCAGCCGGAACAGGTGTGGCACCTGGACCGAGCCGATCTCCGCGACCCGTCCGAGGTCGTTCCGGAGCAGGTCAACGATCATGACGTTCTCAGCCCGCTCCTTCTCACTCGCCAGTAATTCGGCTGCCAGCGCGGCATCGGCACCGGCCGTAGTACCCCGCGGCCGGGTGCCCTTGATCGGCCGGGTATCGATGCTTCCCCCATCGAGACGGAGAAAGCGCTCTGGCGAGGCGCTGAGCACGGCACCTTCCGGGAGGCCAAGATAGGCGGCGTAGGCGACCGGCGACACCTCCCTCAGGCGGCGGTAGAGCGTCCAGGGATCGCCCTGCCACTCACCTTCGAGCCGCTGGGAAAGGTTGACCTGGTAAATATCCCCCGCGACAATGTACGCCTTCGCCCGCTGGACCATGTCGAGGTAGCGCGCCTTGCCGACATTGGAGCGCAGACGGGGCCTGAGCGTCCCGGAGGCCGACGCATCCGGCAGGCCGGGGCGATTCAGCCAGTCCAGCACCTGATCCCTTCGCCGGTACGCCGCTTCCAGGGAACCGGACGGCAGGCCAGTGGTGACCAGCCACGTCTGTCCGGTCTCATGGTCCTGACTGAGCACCCAGTCATACAACCCAACCGACAGCTCCGGAAGACGGCCGTCATCGACCGCGAGCTCCGGAAGCCGCTCAAGCTGGCGGCCGAGGTCGTAGCCAAAATAGCCCGCGATCCCGCCCTGAAACGGCGGGAGGTCCGGGATGGCGGCGACGCGATACCGCTGGATCAGCCGTTGGAGCCGGTCCCAGGGATTCGCGGCCACGAAGGAACTTCCGGCCTGCGTCGTCATCTCAACCGATCTGCCCCGGCTGGAGAGTGTGAGGAACGGGTCAGCGGTGACATAGGAATACCGGCCCAGGTCACCACCAGTCCGGCTGCTGTCAAGGAAGACCATCCGGGGGAAGTCCAACAGCTTTCCAGCCGCAACCTCCGCCGAGATGTCGACCCCGGTCACAACCGGGTGCACGGTCACGACGTCTGTCCGGGCATCCGGCTCCAGGACATCCGAACCTCGCGCGCGTACCTCCTCGATCACCGTTTCCCTCTCCGGAGCGTGTCCACGTGTCATGAACCGCCCACCACCATTGTCCGGCCGCGCTGAAACGCCAGGATAGCCACGGCGAAGCCCTTCCGGCGCGAAGTGTAGCAGGACCGATCCCGGGTCCGGGCGGTCACGGCACCCTCCCCCGGTAACATTCGGATCTGAAGGAACTGTACTGGGCTCGGTAACACTTTAGGTGAGGGAGCACGCCACCTCGACACCGGTACGCTGGTCACGTATAATCAATGTTATCAGTTTCGCTAATATTCTCCGCGACCCATAAGGGTCTCATCGCTAAAGGTTCGCCCATGCATGGGCCACTTCTCCTTCCTGGCAGCGATCCCACTGCATATCTGGAAAGTTGACTTTCCCTCTGGTCTCGTTTCAGGGATTCACTTCAATGTCCGTGTAAGGGGTCAAAAATACTTGACAAGCACACGAATTCGTGCAACTCTCACGAAACGGTGATTGCAGTCAACAGAAGCGTTGGCACGTATTTGCACCGCAAGGGGGTTCGCTAATGGCCGTCTTGGATCTTGCCAGTCCGTCGCAGCCCGTTTCTCCATTCATGGAAGCCATTCGTCGCTCTCCGTGGGTAGAGGGCCTGTGGGTCCTGCCTAAGCGCGACCGATTGGAGTATTGGCTTCTGACACGGCCGATTACGCCTGAGGTTGAGCGAGGTCTCTATGGCATCAGTGGGCTTTTGTACGAGGAATACGCTCCGGAGCACATGGACTTTCATCTCATCAATCCATTGGCACTCGAAAACGTTAATCCACGCGAATTAATCCCCTTACGTGCTCAGCAAATCCGTCTACACTGAGTGAATCCATATTGTGAAGAACGCCACAGGCAAGTTCCTCGGGACTGCTGAACGCAATCATGTGTTAGTCTGCGAACTTCTTGACTGCAGTCTCGGTCGAGAGGGAGGTGATCGCGTGGTAGTCCGCTATATGGGAACGAAGCGCCACATGGCGGATCACGTACGCGACGCCATCGCCGGGCTCGAGCCGCGTGGCCGGGTGGTTGACCTGTTCTCCGGCATGGGCAGCGTCGCAGAGAGTCTCCAAGATACAGCCTCGGTCGTGACAAACGATGCGATGAGCTTCACTGCAGCGCTGTCTCGAGCTCGCTTCACGGGCGGCAACCGTGAATCAACCTCCGAGGAGGTGTCGAAGCGACTGACTCCGACGTACGAAGTGAGGCTGAAGGAGCTAGAAGTCAAGTACGCTGAGGAGCTAGACCGGGAACTGGCCGCACTTGCTGGCTCGCGCGGTGACCTGTGCGACTACATGGAGAAGGCCCGGCACGTCGGAAACTCCGCGACTAGACGGCGCGCCGCGCGAGTAGCCGCTGAATCCAGCGGCACAGATCACTACGAACTGGCAAGTTTGTACTTTTCTGCGGGGTACCTCAGCCTCCGACAGTCGATCGAACTTGACGCGATTCGGGCAGCCATCGATAGAGATGAGCATCTTGACGAGCGAGATTGGCTGCTCGGCGCCTGGATCGCAGGCGCGTCTGTGCTCATCAATGCTCCAGGACACACAGCGCAGTACTTACGTCCAAACTCCGATTCGGCGCACGCTCGGATAGTTCGCACTTGGTCGCGCTCCATATGGGATGAGTTCACGGCAGCGCTAAACACAGTTTCGCAGGTAGGCTCAGAGTCTTGGCGATCCAGGAACTCTGTCTACGTTGGTGATGCCCTCGATCTGATCAGCGCGGGGGAGTTGCGGGACATCGGAACCGTATACGCGGACCCTCCTTACACTAAAGATCAGTACAGCCGGTACTACCATGTTTACGAGACGCTCTACCGCTACGATTACCCAGACTCTAGAGGTGCCGGTCGGAGCCGCTCCGACCGTTTTACCACGGGATTCTCGCTCAAGAGCGCCGTCGTCGCCTCGTTCCATGACCTGTGCCGAAATGTCGCACGGATGCGTGTGCCCTTGGTAATCAGCTACCCCTCCAGCGGCCTCCTTGGCGACGCTGGTGTTGACGTGGCAGACATCGCACGCCAGTACTTTGGCAATGTGGAAACGCGATCCTACGATGCGAATCACTCCACGATGGGCGCGTCAACAGGAAACTCCAAGAAGTCGGCAACGGAGAATCTATATGTCTGTCTCGCCTGAGCAAGAGCAAACATCGCAGAACGTGACAGCGGAGCTTCGTGAACTGGATGTCTCTGACGTTGTGCCCAATGAGCGAAACCCGCGGCTGGATTTCCCACAGGACGAACTCGACCGCCTTACGGATTCAATTGACCATGAAGGCGTGCTCGTGCCGATTGTTGTGTTTCCAAAGGATGACAAGTATGTACTCGTAGATGGTGAACGTCGGTATCGCTGCGCGCGTGATCTCGGACACATCAAGATCCCGGCTCTCATCACGACTGAGCGTAGTGAGCGCGAAGTCCTGCAGCAGATGTTCAACATTCACCTCATCCGAGAGCCGTGGCGCGATATCCCAACGGCCAAGGCCCTTCAACGCCTAGCAGAGGAGATAAAGAACTCCGAGGGGGACCCCAACGACAATGAACTACGTAACCTGACTGGTCTCTCCATTGAGCGAGTGCGTCAGCTTCGCTACGTCGTCACTCTTCCCGATGAGTGGCAAGATTACATCCGCGACGGGACCATTCCACTCAACTTCTTCTGGGAGCTCAAGAAGAACGTAATCGACGCACTTCGCAACAATCGACCAGCGATTCTGAAGGAGTACGGCGAGCAGCGTGTAAGTAGCGCGTTCGTTCAGAAGCGTCTTGACCAGGTCATTACCGACACAGTGACGCTTCGCAAGGTCTCGCCAATCATCAAGTTTGCTGCCGAAGATGCAGCCACGAATGGCACTGGAAGCTCGTCGCTCGACACATCGATACGAGAACTCATTGAGAAGCCTGAAGCGACGATCGATGATGCATACGAAGAGACCGTCCAGATGATGGTCGAAGTCGACAAGCTGGGTCGCCGTACCTCGTCGATGGTTGCGGTCTTCGCACGTCTCCTGACTCAAACGGCTGGCACACCTGACAACGAGGAAGTGCGCCGCCTTGGGCGTGACTTGATCGCACAAATCTCTGCACTGATCGATGCGAATGAGCAGCACGACTGAGATTCAAGGTGCTCTCGTGGAGGAGATTCTTGACGACCCGGCACCAGGCCGATGGATTAGCGCCAAGGACATTGAGGCAGCCACTGAGCTGATCTGCACAAGCAAAGCGGGGAAACGCTGGTACCGAGGCATCGAGCTTGACCTTGGAGCAAAGCGGTGGCGGCCGACGGCGGTGACCGAGGATGGAAGCCAACTGCTCTACGTGTTCCTACAAGACCAGCTTCCGAGGTTCGTAAGAGACCGACTACGTCTCGCTGCCAACAACGGGATTTCTTCCACCCTGGCGCTGAACCTTGCATCGCTTTATAAGCCCGAAGTAGTCGAGTTGCTTGTTGAGATCGATGCAGATGTCCTTGTGCTTGATGATTATGACGAAGCTAGGCGGCTCGAGCCTCGTGCTCTGCTTACGGCCCTTGCCGACATTGAGGTACCCGTCTCTCCAGAACTTCGGCGTTCTGTAGCCAGCGTCGTTTGGGCACGAATCGGGGAGGGCACCGCTCATCAGAAGGGGCGTCGGCTTGAGTCGCTATTGGCGTTCCTCTTCGCACAAGTGCAGGATCTCAAAGTCGTGGAACGAAACTACAGGAACGAGAGTGAAGAGATCGATCTCGTCCTTCAAATCGACAACTTCAGCTCCCGAGTGTGGCAGAATCTAGGCGTTCCTTTCATACTCGTCGAGGCCAAGAACCGCGCTGATAAGGCGTCGCAGCAGATGATGTCCTCCCTTATCACGAAACTCCAGACCAAACGCGGAGCGGCACGCATTGCACTCTTGGTTTCGCTCGCTGGATTTACAGAGGACGCAAGGCTGCAGGAACTCCGATTCTCGACTCAGGACATCTGCGTCGCCATGATTGATCGAGAGCAACTTGAGAAGCTGCTCTCGGCCGACGACGTGGATACAGCCCTTGAAGAGCTGGTTCGTCAGGCGCTCCTTCGCTAGCGGATCTTCAGTTCGACACGCTGTCGCGGCACGACAACACCGAACACAAGGGAGACCAAAAGGGGGCCAGATCCACTCACCTCACGCCATGGCTTGCGTGAGGTGAGGCCTCCTGAGCCGCAGAACTTTAGCGGAAGACGGGGTGATCGGGCTTTTGGACACCTGTGAGTTTAGCAGCATTCGGCCACCACCGTTCGAATGGGGAGCGGTAGTGGCCGTTTATGCGGCGGTTCACTACGTTAACGCATTTCTGTACGAACGCCTTGGCTTTACCCCTGATGGTCACATCGAAAAAACTAGATATCTGCACAGTTTGCCAAACAGAATAACATTTATCGATACTACGTAATCCTGTACGACAAAGCATACCACGCCCGCTATACGCCCGGATGGCGATTCAAGAAAGTTGCCCTGCAGGAAGCCATTGAAACTGATTTAAGGAGCGTAGCGTGGGCTGTCAAGATCGCGCTAGATACTGATTGAAGGTATACCAGCACAGATCTCCTGACCCTTTGTCCAGTCATAAATCGATTCTCCTTCCCAATCCTCGACCACATTCTCGATATCTATGATTCTCGCGAGATGCCACCCCCGTGGACACGCCCTGGGTGCAAGCGGGGCGTGCGCAAGCTCCTCTGAGCCAGGATAGGCCGCGAATAGGCGGCGTTGGGCCGGTATAATCAAGATTAAGATCTGGTCATGGGCGGCTGCCCATGCGCGAGGGGACACGCCAGCGAAGGAAACGACGGATGACGATGCAACGAACGAAGACGATCGAACAGGAATTCATCGAGGAGCACCGCGGATCGTTGGAGCGCTTCGAGCGGGCAATCGCGGCAATCCCCGGCGGGATCACTCACGACGTGCGCCACATGAAACCCTTCCCGCTCTACGTCAGTCAAGCTAGCGGCTCGAAAAAGTATGACGTTGACGGCCACGAGATCATCGACTACGCGATGGGGCATGGGGCACTGCTGCTCGGGCACTGCCATCCCAAGATCGTTGATGCGGTCTCTAGCCAGCTCCAGCGCGGCACGCACTATGGCGCCAGCCACGAGGTCGAGATCGGCTGGGGAGAACGAGTCCGGCGGCTGGTGCCATCGGTCGATCAGGTGGAATTCACCTCCTCCGGCACCGAAGCGACGCTGCTGGCGATGCGCCTGGCCCGCGCCTACACCGGCCGGGAGAAGATCCTGAAATTCGCCGGGCACTTCCACGGCTGGCAGGACTATGCCGTGCCGGGCGAGAAGGTGCCGTTCGACCGCCCAACCTCGCCGGGTATCCCGCAAGCCGTCTTCGACAGCGTGGTCGTCGCGCCGGTGAACGATCTCGTGTTCGTCGACCAGCAGCTCGCTTCGGGTGAGATCGCCGGGGTGATCCTGGAGCCAAGCGGCGCCTCCTGGGCGTCAATCCCGGTTCCCGATGGCTTTCTCCAGGAGCTCCGGGAGATCACGGAGCGTCATGGCGTGGTCCTGATCTTCGATGAAGTCATCAGCGGCTTCCGCTGGGCGCCCGGTGGCAAGCAGGAAGCGACCGGCGTGACGCCCGACCTGACGACGATGGCCAAGATCCTGGCCGGGGGGCTCCCCGGCGGCGCTGTCGGCGGTCGGGCGGAGATCATGGCATTGCTCGCGTTTCGCGACGAGCCGGGCTGGAACCAGACGCGGAAAGTCGCTCATCCCGGCACCTACAACGCCAACCCGCTTTCCGCCGCCGCCGGGATAACCTGTCTCGATATCATCGCCGATGGAAGCGTTCAAGCGCGGGCCGATGCCGTCGCCGCGGCGTTACGCACCGGTTTTAATCAGGTCCTCCGACGTCATGCCGTGCCGGGATTCGCTTGGGGTGAAAGCTCCATCTTCCACCTGATGCTCGGTCACACCTGCACGAACCAGGAAGCGGACATCCGCATTCCAAGGGGTATTGCACCCGAAATTCTGAAGAGCGGCGTGACCGGAGCGCTCTCGTCAGCCCTCCATCAGGGGATGCTCCTCCAGGGCGTCGATCTGTTCCACGGTGGCGGGCTGGTCAGTGTGACCCACTCGCCGGTAGATGTCGAGAAGACTATTCACGCGCTCGATGTCACCATCGGCCGTATGATGCAGGAAGCGCTCTTCGACGGGGAGTAGCGCGTTATTCCTCCGAGTGCAGGACGGCATGCCACCAAGCGTGGAGCGGATCGTGGCGTCCCGGTGCGAAACGGGCGCGCTCCCGCACGTCTGACAGTACCTGCCTGAGCGACTCGTGCGGTATCTGCCGCGCATCAGCCCATGATCGAATCATGGCCGCTGTCGTCTGGACGGAAAGTGGTGGGTTCAACAACCCGCACAGGCGCGTCGCCTTGCGGTCATCGGTAGCGACGACCATGGTCCGGTGCAACGCAAGCGCGCACGTCATGGCCTCGCCGTCGTCGAGCTCCGCAGCGAACGAGACGAAGCTAGCTGCCTCGTCGTCGTTCTCCACTTGCAAGACTTCCAATAGGCCCAACTCAACCAGAGGTTGAAGCAAGACCGGCTCGGTGTCATCCTCGTCACCCGTTACCTCACCTCGCCGGATGTACAGACTTTCAGACAGTACGCGCTCGACGACGGCAAAGCGTGCCGGAAGCGCGTACAGGATATCGGCGATCCGCCCAGTCGCATAGAGATTGAGCAGGCAGCAGGTATCGAGCAGAATGCAGGTGGAGTCCTCAGACCCTTCCCCGGTCAACAGTGGTCCTTCCCTCAGCGTTTATGCGCCCCGAGTCGGCAGGGTCTCTCCAAGGTTGAGTGGGAGCATTCCGACGGTCCCCTCGCCGGACACCTCCGTTTCAACTGCCAGTTCAGCTACGATGCGGCGGGCTTCCAAGCGATCCGTCCGTAGGAAACGCGCGAGTTGTCCCTCGCTCAAATCTCCCCGCTCGTACGCCTCAGCCGCGAGATACAAGTATCGCGTCGGTAAAAGCTGATCGTTACCGGGATGCGGTTCGAGGTGCAAGAGTTCTTGCGCCTCCCGCACCTTGAAACCAGCTTGCGACAGCCGATCCCAGGTTCCCATCGGCAACAGCTGCAACTCCTCCAACCGCCGCGTGAGCGCCTCAACGGAAACGGCATAGCGAGCTGCCAGTCGGCAGAGATCTGCCGGGGTAATCCGGCCTTCTCGATCCCGATGAAGTTCATGAAAGCGGCGCTTCAATCCAGCCGATGGCATGAGAAACATACGCGCGAAGGCCTCGGCAAAGCGCTCGTGCTCCGGCTGGCGCTGATATCGACCAAGCACGATCACCTCAGGACGGTACCGCTGTGAAAGAAAATGCCCATACTCATGGGCAACCGAATGACGCCGTCGCTCCGCCGGATGCTTGCGATTAACCGCTATGCATCCTCCCAGGCGATCAGTATAGGCGAACATCGCTGCGATACGCGACGGGAGATTCATGGAAAAGATACGCAGACCCACATCATCTTCGAGAAGTTCCCGAAGACGGACAACTGGCCCATCACCGAGCGACAAGCGGTTGCGTTCCGAGGCGGCCACATCCGCGGCGGCCGCTTCGGGCGAGACACCTTTGATCTCATAGATCGGTGGATACCGGTACGACAACGGCGAACCGCAGAGGCGCTCCAATTCGAGGTAGTCCTCGCATAGTCGATGAAACTCGCCAAGGTACGGGTTCAGTTCGACCTCCGTCGCCCCAAATGGAGCGAGTGCCGCTCGAAACTGGACAGAGAAGGGCTCTGTGGGTTCTCCGCGGCGTAGGAACTCCCCAACGCTACGGCCGTAGAACGCCGCAAGGCGAATCAGCTCGTTGGGCTGGACACGACGCTCACCCTTCTCGATCGCGGTCAGTGTCGTCCGGGCAACACCGAGCTGCTCGGCAGCTTCTTGTTGCGTGCTGCCGCGCATCTTGCGCGCCTCCTGGAGCCGCCTTCCAAGTTCTCGAGGGTCGATCGCCTGCAATATGCCGGCATCCACACCAAATCTCTCTCTCACTTTTTTATTCGCTAACCCAGGTCATCGCCGAGGTGGGAAGCCCTCCCACTCAGAACAGTAGCGGCGGTACAGATCAACTATCTGGGATTCGATGTCCGTAAGCTGCCGACCGGTAGCCGACAGGGCCACCGCAACCTCCAGTAACTGTGGGTATCTTCGGCTCAACATCTTCCAAGGCTCCGCGCAATCAAGAGTGTGCTGAAGCGTTTCCACCTGGTCAAGCATCGCGCGAAGTGGGTAAAGCTTCGCCTGCGGCAGGGGCACCATCGGGTCGAACACGTCGTTCACGTAGGCGGCAGTCGCGTCATACTCCATCAACCCTGAGGCAAATACTGCTTGGCGTCGCAACAAACACGAGGTGCATAGGCCACATTGCACACGCCCGGGGACACGCTGCGGAAAGCCATCACAAGATACCGTGTATTCAACCAGATCACTGAGACCAAGTTCTGGAAGGCTCGTGCAGAGTTGAGCCTTGGTGAAGAACGGGAACGGAAGGCGAATCTTGAATGGCTTGCCAACTGCCATCCTAATTAGATCGCCCATTGCTGCCACGGCCTGCGGATGGCAAGCGCGTGCGCTCTGCGTACCAAGCTGGGCGGTCGTATAGGCAAGATTGATCGCACCAACACCGGGCTCATATACCGCCAGGCTATCAGCACCAGCCATGATCGCGGTCACCGCCCCAAGAGTCTGATAGACGAACCCGCGCGTCCGTTGGGTTCGCTCGTCGCCATCATACTGACTCCCACGCTGACGCAGACCGAACGGCACGATCACAGGGATAATGGTCTTCCCAAGACGCGTCCTGAGCGCAGCAATCAACCTCCGTTGTACTGCGACAGTGCGACCATTGGTCCCTCCGCAAAGGAGGACGACGCTTTCGGGCGGACAATCGATAAATTCACGACAGAGGCCAGCGAGAGAATCCAGGCCACCACTGAAGAGTGCTGCCATGACAGGTGCTCGGGGAGGCGTAGGAAAAAGGAAATCTTGTATCTCTGAAACCCGCCACCCGTCGGATCGCGGGATGAAATCGAAGTGCCATTCGTCGTCCGTAAAGAACGTGAGCACTTCCCGCAGACGCATTCGGAGTGGGGCATCCTGCCACGGCTCGGGATCGCGCAAGGGGAGCCGGAGATGCAGCTGGCGACACCAACGGGAATGATACCGATCTGAGCTATTCTGACTGCGTCTCACCAATCGATCCGCGATGTAGACCGCCAACGCGATATCGATGAGATCAGCGAGATGCTTAGGCAGTATAGATCTGAAGGTCCGGGCGATTGTCTCATCACCAATGTAACAGATGCTCTCTGGCCTCACCAGCGTATCTCCGCGAGTCGTGCGAACCCGACCGTCGACATCGAAAGTAACCTGGCAAGAGATCGGCTCGGAGGCCTCTGCCATGACCATTACTGACCTCGCAGAATTATTGGCTCGTTCAACAACTCCACAGTGGGACGCCGGATCTTCAATGGCATTCGCGGGGCGCGCAGCCGTCGCGCCGCCGGATCACTTACGAGGCTATCCGCAAGTTTAGTAACACACGGCCGCAGTGCCCGTTTGCATGCCGCTTCAAACGAGTTGAACTCGGCATAGTCGGCAAAGCGTTGGCCGATCAGGACCGGTCGCGCTCGACCGAAGAGGTGATGATCGATCAGTTCCCAGTTAACAACCTCAATAAGAGCGTGCCCTACGTCACCCGAAAGGTGATCGCCTTGGTTAATTGCGACGATTATCTTGGAGGCCGCTCTCGCCGCGATTCGCGTGTGGCGGTGGCCTCCCTTTGACACCTCAATCTTTCGCAAAGTGTTTAGAGCGTCGATCGGTGCAACGCTCCCAGAATCAACCCGCTCAATCAACTCCTGAATCCGGTCAATTTGAGGCAGCCCGCCCTTTTGGCGGAGACTACGGCACAGGGCCCCGAGGATGGCGTGCCCAACGTCCTCGGGACAAGCATCACCTGCCAGGAGCCGAAACGGTTTCTGCCAACCAGGAGCGATTGCATGATCGAGGATATCCAAGTCGGGCATCGTTGCCTCCTCACATCTTGGCACGATTCTATCTCGCTTGTCTGACAATGTCAACAAATACGTAGACTAAAAGCAATCTAATGTCAGACTTGTCGGCTGCCTGGTGCCCACTATGTTTTTCGAATCTCGTGGGGAGACGGCATCAAAAACGTCTGCTGCTTTCCGGGACGGAGGTCCCCCTTCCGGTCGACATCTCTCCATCCCTCGCCGCCGCAAGCAATGAAAGTCACAAGAATCCGGTGATATTCTGCGTTTCCTACCCTTCGTGGCACGCATTCTGCTGCGCGTCCCGCAAGCTGCCGGCAGTCGGAATACTCGGTTTCGCAACGGTAAAGGAGGCTGGCCCATGGAAATGCAGCAATCGCGAATCGCAACAGCCCTCGTTGCGCTCGCGGGACTCTGGTTGATGGCCGCCCCGTTTGTCCTCGGTTACGCAAACGCCGATGGCATGCGAGCCCGGTCAGAGGATCTTCTCTTCGGAGCTGGTATTCTGATCGTGTCTGGTTACCGGCTCTTGAAGGCGCCGGACGCGACCTGGATGAGCGTCGTGACGGCGGTCATGGGATTCTGGGTGTTCCTGGCGCCGTTCTACGTCGGCTATCATAGCGTGACGGTCGCCAACTGGAACGACCACATCGTTGGAATCTTCGTGATCATCGTGTCTGCTTGGGCAGCTCTGGCGACTCGGCGACTTCATCAGCATGCCGGATAAGCGGCAGCGTTCGGGGAAGGAAATACGAAGCGGCCCAGGGGGACGCCACTGGGCCGCGCACTTATTCTCTCGGGTTATGCGTTCCGCGGTTATCCCCGGAATACCGCCGCGATGCGCTCGAGCGCTTTCCGGATCAACTCATCGGAATTGGCGAAGCTAAGCCGGATGTGATTCGCGCTTACGGTGCCAAAGGCATCTCCGGGCGTTACCCCAACCTGCGCTTCATCGATCAGCAGTTTCGCCACCTGCTGTCCACTCATGCCGGTCCCGCTGACGTCGGCGAACGCATAAAAGGCCCCCTCCGGCAGCGGGCAATGAATCCCCGGAATCGCGCTCAGCCCGGACGTGATCAGGTGCCGGCGCCGGTCCCACGCCTCGACCATGGTACCGATGAATTCCTGAGGACCCGTCAGCGCCGCGACGCCTCCGTACTGCGCGAATGACGTCGCGCAGGTCACCGAGTGGCTGTGAATCTTCATGATCTGCTTGATCAGTGCCAGGGGACCGGCAATGAAGCCAAGACGCCAGCCGGTCATCGCGTACGCCTTTGACAGTCCGTTGAAGGTGAGCGTCCGCTCCGCCATACCGGGTAGCGCGGCCAGGCTGACGTGCCGGTGACCGTCGTAAAGGATCTTTTCGTAGATCTCATCCGAAAAGACGAGCAGGTCATGTTCGATAGCCACCGTGGTGATCGCATCGAGTTCCTCGGTGGTGAGCACCCGCCCGGTGGGGTTGTTCGGGCTGTTGACGATCATGAGCTTCGTCTGGCGAGTCAGGCAGGCTTCGATCGCCTCACGCGTCATCCGGTAGTTGTCTGCGGGATCGAGTGGAACATGGACGGTCCCGGCACCGGCAACGGTCGCGATCGGCTCGTAGGACACCCAGGCCGGATCAAAGACTAAGATATCGTCACCGGGACCAACGAGCGCCAGGATCGCCGAGAAGAGGGCCGATTTCCCTCCCGGTGTCACGATGATCGCGGCGGGATCGACGTCAATGCCGTTATCCTCCCGGAGCTTCCGGGCGATGGCCTCCCGCAGCGGTGGAATCCCGGCCCCGGCGACGTAGTGGGTTTCGCCGCGGGCCAACGCCTCGGCCGCGGCATCACAGATGTGCTTGGGCGTCGCGAAATCGGGATCGCCACCGCCCAGATCAACGACGTCAAACCCTTGCTGGCGAAGCGCGCGAGCCCGGTCAGAGACCGCCAGTGTCGGCGATGGCTGGATGGCTTGGACGCGTTCGGCGAATCGAAAAGTCATTCGGTTGTTGCTCCTTCCTCGTCGGATCATATTCTACGCGGCATGCACGGTGAGAAGAACGCCGGGGCAGGCGGGCGGTGTCGTTCACCACCCTCGCGTCCGGGGCAGCGGCCCTCCACCGGGACAGCCATTACTTCTTCGGCAATGACGAAGCGGCATCGTTGATCCCTTTAGCGGCCATCATCATCTGCCCTCTCGCATCGGCGACCGCGCTTACGTTCTGGTTCAAGATCGCCCGGTTAAGGTTATTCGCGGCACGCTCGAAGTCGGATAGCCCGGCAAGATATTTCTCGTGGAAGCCACGATAGGCATCCGGCGGGGTCAGCTGCTGGGCTTCCGCGGAGGCGTTACTCCACTTGCCCAGTTCCGTATCGACTTGCGCTTTCCAATCTGGGTCTCGAAATTGTGGGGAGAGCAGGAGCACGCTGAGCTGCTCGTTGCTCTGCGCCAGGGTCTTCGTTCGTTGGGCCACGATCGACCGGTAGTCTTGTCCACTCGCCCCCGGAGCGGCCGCGCCGTCTCCGGATGCAGCCGGCGATCCGGCGGGCTGGCTGGCAGTACCACCACAAGCGGCCGCGACGATACTGATAACGAGCATGATGGCGACGAGCGCGCCGCCGGCTAAGCCGCGATTCCGAACCATCCGCGTGATTCCCTTTCTCGCCCGCTAGCGGGCCACAATCCAGCGGGAGTCGACCCGATTTATGCCATCACAGATGATATCCCAGATCCAACCCGGCCGGGGATCACCGATACTGGTTCTCGACCGGTGAGCCGGCCGCCGGCAGTGCCGCGACGGGAGATATTCCCGGTGCAATCTCAGACTTCCTCTTGCAACACCGCGAAGAGTTGCGTAATATACGCCTGGTTAGCACTCTCGGCGCTTGAGTGCTAAGTCATTCGGAAGTGGGCGCGGCGGGTTGATTCCACCGCGGTAGCGAGGAGGTTTCGCAAAGATGGCGAACGCCGACGGCAAAATCACGCCGCTGGGCGACCGGGTCGTGGTCCGGCCGGTCGCCCGTGAAGAGATGACGAAGAGCGGCCTCGTCCTCCCCGATACGGCTAAGGAGAAGTCACAGCGCGGCGAGGTGATCGCGGCTGGCCCCGGCCGGCTGACCGAGGATGGCGATCGGCTGCCCATGGAGGTTAAGGCCGGCGATCACGTGCTCTATGCCAAGTACGCCGGAACGGAATTCAAGCTCGACGATGAAGAGCTGCTGATCCTCAGCGAGAAGGACATCCTGGCCAAAGTTGTCGGCTAGCCCCGCGATAGCCAGGATGGCCGCACATCACGTAAGCACAGACGATTGGGTACAACAGAAGGAGGGTCGAAAGCATGCCGAAGATTCTCTCATTTGATGAGGAAGCCCGGAGGTCACTCAAGATCGGCATCGATACGCTGGCCAATGCCGTCAAGACAACGCTGGGGCCTAAGGGCCGCAACGTTGCGCTGGACAAGAAGTTCGGCGCGCCGACGGTCACGCACGACGGCGTAACGGTCGCCAAGGAAATCGAGCTTGAGGACCCATTCCAGAACATGGGCGCGCAACTCCTCAAAGAGGCCGCGATCAAGACCAACGATGTCGCGGGTGACGGAACGACCACGGCGACGGTCCTCGCCCAGGCCATCGTCCACGAAGGGCTCCGTAACGTCGCGGCCGGCGCCAACCCGATGCTGCTGAAGCAGGGCATCGAGATCGGCAGTGACCGGGTCGTCGCCCACTTGAAGGATCTGGCGAAAGAGGTGCGTGGCAAGGAGGACATTGCCCAGGTTGCCGCGATCTCGGCCGCCGATCAGGAGATCGGGAATCTGATCGCCGACGTCATGGAGAAGGTCGGCAAGGACGGGGTCATCACGGTCGAGGAGTCTCGCGGTCTGGAATTCGAGACCGAGTACACCGAAGGCATGGAGATCGACCGTGGGTATAGCTCCCCATATTTCGTGACCAACACCGAGCGGATGGAATCGGTGCTCGAAGAGCCCTTCATCCTTATCACCGACAAGAAGATCTCCTCCGTCTCCGACATCCTGCCGATCCTTGAGAAGGCGCTCCAGGTTACGAAGAATTTCATGATTATCGCCGAGGATGTCGAGGGCGAAGCACTGCCTACCCTGGTCCTGAATAAGCTTCGTGGAACGCTCAACGCGCTCGCGGTGAAGGCTCCAGGCTTCGGCGACCGCCGCAAGGAAATGCTCCGGGATATCGCCATCCTGACCGGCGGCACCGTGATTTCCGAAGAGGTCGGCCGAAGTTTGGATAGCACCACGATCCAGGATCTCGGCCGCGCGCGGCGTGTGGTCGCGACCAAGGAAACAACCACGATCGTCGAAGGCTACGGTGACGAGGCCCAGATCAAGGCCCGGATCGAGCAGATCCGCAGCCAGATCGAGACGACGACCAGTGAGTTCGACCGGGAGAAGCTGCAGGAACGCCTGGCCAAGCTCTCCGGCGGCGTGGCCGTGATCAAGGTTGGCGCCGCCACTGAGACGGAGCTCAAGGAGAAGAAGCACCGGGTTGAGGATGCCCTGAGCGCGACTCGTGCCGCGGTCGAAGAGGGGATCGTCCCGGGTGGCGGTGTCGCGCTGATCTACGCGACCGCCGCGCTGAAGGATGTCGAGGCCACCGGTGATATCCGGACCGGGGTGGCGATCCTGAAGCGGGCGCTCGAAGAGCCGATGCGTGGCATCGCCGAGAACGCCGGCATGGATGGCTCGGTCGTGGTTGAGACCGTTCGCCGCCTCCAGGCTGATAAGGCCGATCCGATGATCGGCTACGACGTGATGCGGAATGACTATGGGGACATGCTGGACTGGGGCGTCATCGACCCGGTCAAGGTGACCCGGTCGGCAGTCGAGAACGCATCCTCGATCGCCTCGATGATCCTGACCACCGAGGCATTGATCAGCGACAAGCCCGAGGAGCAGAAGGCGGCTCCGGCCATGCCGGGCGGCATGGAGTACTAGCTCCCGCCCGTTCTTCAGCGATCCTCAAAGGGGGCGCGGGCACTCCGCGTCCCCTTTTCTCACCCGGAATGCGTGACGGCGGACCGGTCGCCGGCAGCGCGCCTCATTCCTACGCAACCGTTCAATCTGACATTCGCGCCACGTCTCACCAGCGCGTCATGAAGCCACGGCCCCCAGCCGTCAACGGAAACATGCCCAAAGTGTTAACCAAAATGTTGGCCTGACACGCTTACTGTTCAGGTGCCAAAGTTATTTTGGAACTGGGACTGGGGGGTGCCGGTGGAATTCGGGAGGGTTTGGCTCCCCGTCAACCCGTCCCCGAAACCGTCTTACAGGCACGATCTACACCAATCGTAGAGTTGGGACAGTGGGTGATAGTATGGTTGCGCTCCCACGATTGGCCGTGGTTGGCTGCGGCTATTGGGGTTCAAAGCACGTCCGCGTGATCTCCGAGACTCCCGGAGCCGATCTCGCGTTGGTGATCGATGTCCGGCGCGAACGCGTCGACGCCCTTCATGCCACCTACCCAAACGTACCGGTGGCGACGGAGGTCGACGCGATCCACCAGCATGATATCGATGGTGTGGTCATCGCCACGCCGATCTCCACCCATTTCGGCCTCGCGCGCGAGGCCCTGCGAGCGGGAAAACACGTCCTGGTCGAAAAACCCCTAGCAACCAGTTCCGCCGAATGCCGGGAACTCATCACCATCGCCAAACAACAGAACCGGATACTGATGGCCGGCCATACCTACGAGTACCATCCGGCCATCACCTACCTACGTGACATTGTCCAACGTGGCGATCTCGGCAATATCTACTACATAAACTCCGCCCGGCTCAACCTGGGACTCTTCCAGCCGGATGCCGACGCGCTCTGGGACCTCGCACCGCACGACCTCTCGATCATTTTCTATATCCTCGGGCAGTCCGCGACGTCCATCAGCGCCTGGGGGCACAGCCACATCCTGCCGAATATCGCCGACGTCGTCTACGTCAATCTGGAATTCGACTCGGGCACGTCTGCCCATATCCATGTCAGTTGGCTGGATCCGAATAAAGTGCGGCGCGTCACCATCGTGGGCAGTAAAGCCATGGCGGTCTTCGACGACGTGGCGATGACCGAAAAGATCCGGATCTACGACAAACGCTTCACGTTCTCCGCCGATGGGAACGATCAATCCGGCTTCACACCAATCTACCACCACGGAAACTTGGTCATCCCTCCCGTCAATCCAACCGAGCCGCTCCGCTCGGAATGCCAGGATTTCGTGGACAGCATCGCGGCGGGCCGCCACGTGCGGAGCGATGGACACTCGGGACTACGCGTGGTTACGGCGCTGGAAGCGGCTTCGCGCTCGATGGCCAACCAGGGACGCATTGAGAAGCTCGGTATGCCGTTCGCGCGTCCATCCCACTCCGGCTCACCGGCGACCGTGTCGCACGTATTCACGGAGAACGGCAATGCAGCAAGTCCATAAACCCCATACCGGCACGGCACCGCTGATCGAGGCGCAGCCGGGCATCAAGCGTGCGATCGATGTCGTGGTGAGCGGCACGGCGCTGTTCCTACTCGCTCCTCTCTTGGGCCTCATTGGGCTGCTGATCCGGCTGGATACCCCGGGGCCGGCTCTCTTCCGGCAGGAACGCGTGGGGCAGGATGAGACGCGGTTCACCTGCTACAAGTTCCGCACCATGTACCAGGACGCCGATCCGGACGTTCACCGGCAAGCGATCCAGCGGTTCGCCGCCGGGCAAGTACTCAGTGACGATCCGGATGCCCCCTACAAGCTGACCAACGACAACCGGGTCACCCGTATCGGCGGGTTTCTCCGGCGCACGAGCCTGGATGAGCTTCCCCAGCTCCTGAACGTCTTCCGTGGCGAGATGAGCTTGGTGGGGCCACGGCCGGCGATCCCCTACGAACTGGAGACCTACCAGGACTGGCAGCACCTGCGTCACCGGGTAAAGCCGGGGCTCACCGGCCTCTGGCAGGTTTACGGACGCGGCCGGGTGGGATTCGAGGAGACGATGGCGCTCGACGTCGAGTACGCGATCTCGTGGACGGTTTGGCTTGATATCAAGCTCATCGTGCTGACCGTGCCGGCCATGCTGGCGCAACGAGGCGCGCGCTGAGGGTGGAACAATGACACAACCGATCCCGTTTGTCGATCTCAGGTCGCAATATGCAGCCATCCAGGACGAAGTTGCCGGGGTGATCCAGGGCGTCTTGGATAGTTGCACCTTTATCGGCGGGGAATCGCTCGCCGCGTTCGAGCAAGAATTCGCCACCTTTTGTCAGACGGAATTTGCCGTCGGCGTCGCCAGCGGCACCGATGCGCTCCACCTCACGCTCCGGGCGCTCGGTGTTGGGGCGGGCGATGAGGTGATCACGGTCGCGAATACGTTTATCGCGACTGGAGCGGCCATCGAGATGGTCGGGGCGCGGCCGGTGTTCGTTGATATCGACCCGAATTTCTTCACGATCGACCCGGCGTTGATCGAATCGGCCATTACGGCCCGGACCAGGGCGATCATTCCCGTCCATCTCTTCGGCCAGCCAGCCGATATGGAACCGATCCTGGAGATCGCCCGGCGATACAACCTCTCCGTGATCGAGGATGCGGCACAAGCACACGGCGCGGAGTACAAGGGACGACGCGCCGGAAGCATCGGCCATGCGGGATGCTTTAGTTTCTATCCCGGAAAGAATCTCGGCGCCTACGGCGACGGTGGCGCGATCACGACGTCCGATCCCAAGCTGGTACGGCGTCTCCACCGCCTTCGCGATCACGGGCGCTCCACCAAATATGAGCACGCGATTGTCGGCTACAACAGCCGCCTCGACACGCTACAAGCCGGAATCTTGCGCGTAAAACTCCGGCATCTCGACGCGTGGAACCGCCAGCGCCGGCAAGTCGCCGCCTGGTACCGGGCACATCTGCGCGGCTCCGGGCTGACGATCCCGGCCGAGCGGCCGGACTCCACACACGTCTATCACCTCTATGTCGTGGCAACGGCCGACCGCGACCGGCGTCAGCGACGGCTGGCGGCGATGCAGATCGGCACGGGGATTCACTATCCGGTGCCCCTCCATCTGCAGCCCGCCTTTCGCCACCTCGGCTACCGGGAAGGGGACCTACCCCACGCTGAAGCCGCGGCGAAGCGAATCTTGTCGTTACCCATGTTTCCGGAGCTCACGTGGCAGCAAACGGCACACATCGCTGAGTCCGTTCGCGCGCCACACTATGCCGAGATCCCGGCCGACTGAGTGAGCCGCGATCTCCGATCGCGGGAGGAGCGACGACCGCGACCAATCTAGAGACGATCCCGAGAGGCTGACCGCTCGTGGGGCGCATTGGTTCCCCGGATAGTTCAGCGGAGCGCGTTACGGCCTCAGATCAAAACGGCGGCACACAACCGGGAGTGCCGCTTTCGTCCGGTATTCGATAGCCCGTGGGTCTTCCTCAAAGGCAAGACGGCCGATGGATGGCTACCCGGAGGAAAACCCACGGCGAGTATCAAAGGAACGGTTTGATGGGACAGACGACACAGCACGTGGTGATCGTTGGAGCCGGCCCGTATGGGTTGGCGGCGGCAGCCCATCTCCGGTCGCGGGGCGTGGACACCCGCGTATTTGGTGAAGCGATGGCATTCTGGCAGCGTCAGATGCCGGTCGGCATGCTTCTCCGCTCCGCCTGGGATGCGTCCCACATCGCGGACCCAGACCATGCCTTGACCCTTGATGCATTTCAGGCTGCCCGTGGAATCAAGTTGCCGGTGCCGGTGCCGCTCGACCGGTTCATTGAGTACGGTAGGTGGTTTCAACGCCAGGTCGTGCCGGATCTCGATCCACGAACCGTGACACGGGTTGAGCCGAGCCAGCGCGGCTTCCAGGTCAACCTCGACGATGGCGAATCCATCCAAGCAAAGCGGGTCATCATCGCGACCGGCCTGAACTCGTTCGCCTGGCGGCCGCCAGGGTTCCAGGATCTACCGCCAGCACTGTCATCACATCCATCCGAGCACCGGGACCTGGGGAAATTCGGTGGCCGGCGGGTCATTGTGATTGGTGGCGGGCAAAGCGCGCTCGAATCGGCGGCACTCCTCCACGAAGCGGGAGCCGACGTCGAAGTCATCGTGCGCGGTCGCCGCATCCGATGGCTGCGACGGGGGGCCTGGCTGCGCGACCACCTTGGTCCAGCGCGCCCGCTCCTCTATCCATCGACCGATGTCGGGCCGGTCGGGTTAAACTGGATCGTCGCCACGCCGGGCTTGTTCAAGCGCCTCCCGCTGGAATTACAGCGCCGGGTCGCCTACCGGTCGATCGCTCCGGCAGGCGCGGCCTGGCTTATCCCCAGGCTGGCCAACGTTCCGCTCACGACCGGCCGGAGCGTGGTCTTGGCGCGCGGCGAAGGCAACCGGGCTCGTCTCATCCTCGATAACGGGGAGCAACGCGACGCTGACCACGTGTTGCTGGCAACCGGCTACCGGGTGAACGTCCGGGACCATGCATTCCTCGCTCCGGAGATCGTCCAGTCGCTCCGATGCGTGGATGGCTACCCCGATCTCGGCGCCGGATTCGAATCGTCGGTCGCGGGACTGCACTTTCTCGGCGCTCCCGCCGCAGAGAGCTTTGGCCCGCTCATGCGTTTCGTCTCCGGTTCCGGCTATGCCACGCGCCAATTGACGCGCCACATCGCCGGCACGAGCCAGAAGGTCCTGATTACCGTTCCGGCTCATCAGCCGGCACGGAGGGCAAACGGAGCCGGAACGGTCACGACCGGCCGGGTGATCGCCGCCGAACATCAACTCACGGCGAGAGGGGATGACGACTGATGACCGGAACCGTCACCACCAGACCACCGGCGCGGTCCATGAACCGACCGGCGCGCCGGACGGGGGCCATCGTCATCGGCGGCAACTACCGGGGCCTAGGCATCGTCCGCAGTCTCGGCCGCCGTGGCATCCCGGTCTGGGTGTTGAAGGATGAGCACTGGATCGCCAGCGCCTCCCGGTACGCCTGCCACAGCGAGGGCTGGCCGGCTTCGCCCGAGGCGGATCAGCGAGACTACCTGCTCGACCTGGGAACCCGGCATCAGCTCGATGACTGGGCGATCTTCCCGACCACCGATGAGTCGGCCGCCATGGTCGCTCACCACCATCCGGCGCTGGCGGAGCGGTTCCGGTTGACCACACCGGAGTGGAACGTGATGCGTTGGGCCTACGACAAGCGCCTCACCTACCGCCTGGCGGGCGAACTCCAGATCGACCATCCATCGACCTGCTATCCCACCAGCCGGGCGGCGATCGAACAACTGAATTGCGACTTCCCGGTCATCCTTAAACCGGCGATCAAGGAGCACGCCAACCGCTTCACGATCGAAAAGGCCTGGCAGATCAACGATCGCTGGTCGCTCCTCAGGCGCTACGATGAGGCCCGCGAACTTGTCGACCCGGGCGTGATCATGGTGCAGGAGATGATCCCCGGCAACGGGGAGTCTCAGTTCTCCTATGCAGCGCTCTGCGAGGAGGGCCGCCCCCTTGCATCACTCGTCGCCCGTCGAGCACGGCAGTATCCCCTGGACTTTGGGCGGGCGAGTACGTACGTCGAGACCGTTGAGCAGCCGGATGTCGAACGGCTGGCCCAGCGGCTCCTCGCGGCGATGGCGTATACGGGGCTCGTCGAAGTTGAGTTCAAGCGTGATCCGCGAGACGGACGATTCAAGCTGCTGGATATCAACGCCCGGGTCTGGGGCTGGCACACACTCGGCCGGCGAGCCGGTCTCGATTTCCCCTATCTCACCTGGAGATTCATTAAGGGTGACCCCGTACCGGGGACGCGCGCGAGTCCGGGGGTGCGTTGGGTACGCCTCGCCACCGATTTCCCATCCGCCATGTTGGCAATTCGAAAAGGGGGCCTGACCCCACGAGGCTACCTGCGATCCTTTCGGCGGCCGCTCGAGTTCGCGATCTTTGCCGTGGACGATCCACTTCCAGCGTTGATTGACGGTCCGTGGCTCGCCTACCTGGGTTGGAAACGACGGGACCTATGACGGCCACCTTCGGGGAGTTGAGGGAGCAGTGAGAATCCGGAATGAAGCGCTGGGTTCTCATACAAGCTTGCGCGTCATCGAGGTCGACCACCAGGCCGATCTCCAGCCACGGCCAGCCGATTGGAGACCCAGATGATGATCCTAGACCTCAAGGACGAACGGTGGATGCGCTTCCTGCGGAGCTGCCCGGAGGCGTCCCCCTTTCATCATCCGATCTGGTCCAACCTCCTGGCGGAGTGCTATGGCTACCGGCCGCATGTACTGGCACTCAACGGCGAGTCCGACCAGATTACGGCCGGCCTTGCGGTCATGGACGTCAGCCGGTCGTCGAAGCAGCGTCGCTGGGTGTCGCTCCCATTCACCGATTACCATCCACTCCTGACCCTGGGTCAACCGGCCGATCTCGTTGCCGGGGAACTGGTGAACCTCGTAACGTCGGAAAAGCTCGATGTCTTCGAACTCCGCGCGGCCCTGCCGGACCAGCACCATATCTTCAACCAGTCCGGCGCGGTTCGCCACACCCTCGCGCTGACGCCGAACCCGGACGACACCTTCCAGCGGTTCAGCAAAATGCACCAGCGCAATATCCGTAAGGCGGAGCGATCCGGTATCAATATAAAGGTAGGACATTCAGCATCCGATGTTCAGATGTACTACCGGCTGCACCTCCTGACTCGGAAACGGCTCGGTGCGCCGGTTCAGCCGTGGCGGTTTTTCCACCTGATCGCGCGGAATGTGGTCGAGGAAGGCCTGGGATTTGTCCTTTCGGCGCACGCGAATCAGGTTCCGGTCGCCGCGGCGGTCTTCCTGGCCTGGAACGGCATGCTGATCTATAAATACGGCGCCTCCGACCCACGCTTTTGGAAGTACCGGCCAAACAATCTTCTCTTCTGGACCGCGATCCAATGGGCCTGTGAAAACGGGTACCACACGCTCGACTGGGGACGCACCGATCTCGATGACGCCGGTCTCCGGGAATTTAAGCGTGGCTGGGGATCGACGGAGGAGCCGCTCACCTACTCGGTCATCGCCGATCATCCACCCAAACCCTCATCCACCTTGCTGTATAAGGCGATGCGCAAGGTGATCCGGCACTCACCGCCCTGGGTCTGCCGGGCCATTGGCGAGTGCTGGTACCGGTATGCGGCCTAAGACGGTCAATGGATGGGCTGCCAACGATTGAACGAGGCCCCAGATTCCATGGGAGTATGAGGAACGATGGCACGGATTTGCATTATCCGACAGGGAAACTTTCCGCTGGACCCACGGGTCCGGCGGGAGGCCGACGCACTTATCTCGGCCGGCCATACCGTAGATATCATCTGCCTCCGGAAGCCGGGCCTACCGCTGTTTGAGCGAGACGGGCGGCTTTCGATTCGCCGCCTGCCACTCGCGAAACGCCGGTCCAGCACCGCCCGGTATATCTTCGAGTACCTCACCTTTCTGTCGGCGGCAATGGTGCTCTCATCCGTGTTGCACCTGCGACATCGCTACGACCTGATCCAGGTCAACTCCATCCCCGACTTTCTGGTCTTCGCGGCGCTGGGCCCACGCTTACTCGGGTGCCCGGTCCTGCTCGATCTTCACGAATGCATGCCCGAGTTCTTTGGCACCAAGTTCCAGACTGGCCTCCGGCACCCAGTCGTCCGGGTGATTGCCTGGCTCGAACAAATCAGCATCCGCTTCGCCAGCTACGCGATCACCTGCACCGATCAGATGCGCGACGTATTCGTTACCCGCGGTACACCACCGGAGAAGATTGAAGTCATTCTGAACGGGTCGGACGAGGAGGTATTTGACGCGACACGTTTCCCCCAGCGAGGCCGGGAGCCCGGCCGGTTCGTGCTGGTCTGCCATGGCACGGTGGAGGAGCGCTATGGGCTCGACACGATTATCCGGGCGATCGCGCTCCTGAAGGATGAGATCCCCGGCCTGCGCCTCGAAATCATTGGGGAAGGCTCGTTCCTGGAGGAGCTTCGGCAGCTCGCGCGCGACCTGGGCGTTGAGCGTGAAGTCGCCTTCAGCGGGAAGTTTCTGCCGATGGAGGAATTGCTCCGCGCGATTGCGTCGGCTGATGCCGGGGTGGTCGCGATGAAGCGCGATCCGTTCCGGGATATCACCCTCTGCAACAAGATGTTCGACTTTATCGCGATGCGCAAGCCGGCGCTCGTCTCCCGAACGCGTTCGGTCGAAGAATACTTCGACGATACGTGCTTCCAAATGTTCAGATCCGATGACGAACACGACCTTGCGCGAGCGATCCGCGAGCTGCACGCCGACCCGGCGCGTGGCGAGCGGCTGGTCCAGCGAGCGGTCCAGGTAAGTGAGGCCTATCGCTGGCCCTCGCAGCGGGAACGGTATCGCGCGATCGTCGAGAGGCTCATCAGGCCCAGCACCGGCGACGTTTCCAAAACGATCGGGCTGCAGGCACAGAGCGGCCCTCACCGCCATGGCCCTCACCCCCGGCCCCTCTCCCAATTCTGGGAGAGGGGAGACCACTCGGGAGTATGTTCCCCTCCCCTAAAAT